>Ga0351886_10026_pt1 | contig 87950 bp, 68 predicted proteins | sample TotcelFGM3001L14_FD_206761 | JGI IMG/M metagenome (GOLD analysis project Ga0351886, IMG submission 206761) | Enriched cells from coal bed in the Powder River Basin, Montana, United States - Total cells FGM rep3 HSBNCT.FGM.300.1.L14 ... | reverse complement strand
ACCTCTCCGAGTGTCACCCCCGCAATACTGCAACTTACAAACAGACAGATGCCAACCGGCGGGGTCAGCATCCCCACAGCCAGATTGATTACCATCAGAACACCGAACTGAATCGGATCCACGCCCATATGGGGTACCAGTGCGGATAGTACGGGAACCAGAAGAATCAGTGCGGCAGTGGTCTCCATCACACAGCCGATAATCAGAAGTCCGGCCATGACCAACAGCAAAAGCCCGGATGGCGGCAGCCCCAGGGAAGTCAGGACGCCTCCAAGAATCTGTGGCGTCTGCTTCATGGCAACCAGCCAGGTAAATACCTTGGCCATGGCAATGATAAACAGAATGGTGGCTGCGGTGATCTGGGACCGGACAATCAGTTGTGGCATATCCTTCCATTTCAACTGGCGGTTGAAGGCCATGCTGACCAGAAGGGCATAGAACACCGCCAGTGCCGCGGCCTCTGTTACCGTCACGATGCCGGAGAGGATGCCGCCCAGAACAATGATTGGCGCACCCAGTGCCCAAATGGCTTCCTTGAATAAAATCCATACCCGCTCAAATGAAAAGGGTTCTCTGACGCCATATCCCTTGCGCCAGCAAATCCATACGGAAACAGCCATGAAAACGCACCCGAAAAGCAGGCCGACCATGACACCGCCTGCAAAAAGCTGAGCAATGGATACATTGGTCAAAAATCCAAAGATCACCATCGGAATGGATGGGGGAATAATGACACCGATCGCGCCGCCAGCCGCGACAACTGCGGCTGAAAAGGCCGGCGGATAGCCCTGACGGATCATGGCCGGTATGACAATTGCGCCGATGGCTGCTGTGTCGGCAGCGGCGGAACCGGATATTCCGGCAAAAAACATGGATGCGACGATGCATGCGCACGCCAGTCCGCCAGGCATCCACCCCACCAGACTGTCTGAAAAATCGATAAGCTGCCGGGATATCCCGCCGGTCTCCATGATGGCGCCTGCCAGCATGAACAGGGGAACAGCCAGAAGGTCAAACGAATCCACTCCGGCAAAAAGCAGTTGTACAATCGTTTGCCCCAGCGCGGAGATTTGAACACCGGAAGGGAAAACGCCTGGTGTCAGCATGATTCCGATGGCCGGTACACCAATCGACAGCGCAATCGGAAGTCCCAGAGCAATCAGCAGAAAAAGAAGCAGAAAAAGCGTCAGAATCGTCATGACCCACTCCGATCATCTGACAGGGAGATGGTCATGTCAGCCAGAACATGGACCATAAAAATCGCGGCTGACAAGGGAATGACCGCGAATGGAATGGTCATGGGAATCTGGAGTGAGGCTGAGGTGTGATGCCAGGCATTAATGGTATAGGTGATTCCAAACCAGGCAAGGATGGTAAAACAGGCAAGGGTCAGGGCTTGAAGGGCAACCACAACGATCCGTTGAAACCGGGGCCCCAATCCATGTCCGATGCCTTTCAACCCGATGAAGCTGGCCCGTTTATAGGCTGCGGTTCCACCCAGAAATGTGATGGCAACCAGCATGTGACGACTGACTTCCTCTGACCAGCCCAAAGATGATCCCAGATATCGAAAAAACACCTGAATAAAAAGAATCACACAGATGCTGCTGCCGATCACCAGAAGCAGTTTTTCGACAACAGCATTGATCAATTGGCTGGCACGTTGAAGCAGGAATGAGATGGTCATATTGAATCGTTTTTCCAAAAAAATAGATCGTTTATTTCAGCGCTTTTCGAATATCTTCGATAATTTTTCGGGTGTCCCCGCTGGCTGAATCGATTACAGGTGCAGTGACTTTTCGAAACGCATCGATATCCGGTTTGTCTTCGATCTGCATGCCGGCGGCTTTCAGTTCTGCCAGTTGCTTGGCCTCATTGTCGCGAATAAAGGCACGCCCTTTGAGCGATGCCGCTTTGGCGGCATCCATGACAAGCTTTCGATCTGCGGGCGGCAAGCTGTCGATAAAGGATTTGTTGGCCACAAAAACCAGGGCGGAGTAAACATGCCGGGTCTCGGAAAGATATTTCTGGCCGGCTTCATTCAGTTTGGACGCGTAAATAACGGCTATCGGATTTTCCTGCCCATCAATGACCCCCTGCTGAAGCGCGGTGAATATGGGCCAGGCCATGGGGGTCGGGTTGGCACCAATGGCACGCCAAATCGCCAGATGGGTGGGAGCCTCCATGGTGCGGATCTTCAGACCTTTGGCATCTTCCGGCGTCTTGACCGGGCGTTTGGAGTTTGTCAAATTGCGAAAGCCGTTATCCAGAAAATGCAGTGCGGTAAAGCCGGCCTTTTCAAACCGTCTGGCAAAATCCTGACCGACCGGACCATCCAGAACCTTATCCGCATCCGCATAGGAAGAAAACAGAAAGGGCATTTCCAGCGCCTTGATTTCGGGAACAAACGCCTCGATGGGCCCTGTGGTGCAGACCGACATCTGGGTCGCGCCAACCTGAATCTGCTGCAATGCCTGGGTTTCGCTGCCCAACGCGGCCGAATGATGCACCACCACGTCGTATTTTCCAGGAAGCGCTTTGTCAACTTCCTCTTTGAACCACATGGCGGCCCGGGTATGAACCAGTTCCGGGCTGGTGACAACGGCGATGTTGATCTGGGTCGCTGCCAAAGACATTCCGGCACATTCAATCAAAAATAATGCAGTCATAACGGCAATCATACATTTACGCATGGCGGTCTCCTTTTATACGGTTAATCGGTTTATTGGTTTTCCTTCTATATAACAATTCAGCAACATCCTCATTGAATTCCAACACAGTTGCACTGTTCTGAAGAACTGCTTAGATTGGGACATGGCTTTTGTCAAGGAAAAACAGGAATGTTCTGTTGCCGGGTCATGACGCTCCCATTTTGTGTTGTACTCTACAGGCTATATTCGATATCATGACAATCCGTAACGTGTTGTGACGGTTATCGGAATCAAAAAACTCGGTCACCGTGATATGATTTACACGCATAAGCCATTCAATTTGATTTGGAGACATTCTGTATGCGACAGCCAGTTGTGTTAAAAGACGCATTCAAGGGCTTTACTTTAGATCAGGATAAAATCATTTCTCCGGAAGAAACGGTTCGCAGGCTCAAGACCAGACTTGGTCGTCTGAATCTGGATATTCTGGAGAAAACTGTCCGAATCGATTCCGGCAGGCTCGACATCCCGGTATTTTTCTCCTACTGCGGAAAAGATGCGCTGGCCATGACCGGGACCCGCAAACAGATGGGCAAAGGCGCCACGCCAGAACAGTCGGAAGCCTCTGCGGTCATGGAACTGGCCGAACGTTTCAGTTTTTTCAGCTTCTGTAACACCCCATCCAATTTTATTTCGGGTTGTCATCAGCAGTTCAAGGATCAGGCCATTCCATTTGAAACCATCGCCCAATCGGTTCATGACATCTCTGATGATATCCAAGAGACCCGAATATTTTATGAGCAGTTGCCCATGCGGTGGACATGGGGATATAATCTGACCGAAAACCGGAATGTCCTGGTCCCTTTTGACTGGTTCTACAGCATCAATGAATATAACGGACCATCGGCAGGCAACTGCGTCGAAGAAGCCCTGATTCAGGGGATCTGCGAAATTGTCGAACGTCATGTGTCTTCTCTGGTCAGCCGGAACCGTGTTGCTGTCCCGGGAATTCAGCCGGTCTCCGCAACCAATCCCCTGGTTATGGAAATGCTTGAAAAATATAATAAAACCGGCATCAAACTGTGTCTCTCCGACTTCACACTGGGCATGGGTATTCCAACCGTCGGTATTCTGGCCTGGGACCCGGCCACCTATCCGGATTATAGCGAAATTGTCTGGACAGCCGGGACCACACCGAATCCGGAAAAAGCATTAAGCCGGGCACTGACCGAAGTGGCCCAACTGGCCGGTGACTTCAACTCCGGCTCCTGTTACGAGGCCAGCGGCCTTCCCAAATTCACCCGTCTTCAGGATGCGGAATATATCACGACACCGCAAACCTGGATCGATCTGGCACAGCTTCCGGACATCTCCCATGACAACATGCGGATCGAGGTGGAAAACTGCATCCAGGCACTGAAACGGAATCATATGGATGTGATTGTTATCGACACCCTGCATTCGGGTCTTCAGATTCCGGCATTTTACACGGTCGTGCCCGGGGCCCATTTCCGGGAACGGGCTGCCGGAACCAGTGTCGGCATGTTTGCGGCCAAACTGGCCACGCAGAACCTGCCGCCGCATCAGGCCCTGAACCGTTTAATGGACATGGACCGGTTGCTTCCCGGAAAATATTACACGCATTTTTATATGGGACAGATGCTGATCTCTCTGGAACGGTTTGATGATGCGCTTTCCCGGTTCGATTCGGCACTGAGATTAAGCCCGAATCCCCAGGATATTCCCAGCATCTATTCCTATATGGGCGTCAGTCTGAAAGAAACGGGTCGATACCGGGAAGCCCTGGATATTCTGGAAACAGGTCTCCGGCTGGATTCCGAACGGACCGATATCCTCAACCTGATGGGATTCTGCCATTTTAAGTTGAAAGACCACGAAACCGCCATCCACTATTTTGAGAAGATCATTGATCTGAATCCGGGATCTGCCATTGATTATGCCAATCTTGCGGTCAATTACCGTGAACTGGGTCAGGTGACGAAAGCCATTCATTACTTTGAACTGGCGCTTTCCCTGGATCCCGGAATTGATTTTGCCCGTGAAAATTTGTTGAAACTGACGGATCACGTGTAAGGGAATCCAAAATCATTATCTTAAAAGCTATACCATCAACCCATTCAACAATCAGGAGCCGCTCATGAAAAAACAGTCATTTACCATCCGCAATATTTCCTGCGGGCATTGTGTGATGTCCATAAAAAACGAACTGACCGAGATGCCGGGTGTCTGCAACGTCGAGGGTGATCCGGCAACAAAACAGATCACGGTCGAATTTGATGCGCCGGTCACCTCGGAAAAAATTGTCGAACTGTTAAAGGAAATCGGCTATCCGGCCGAGGCATGACAGGTACACCATGACCGACTTATCCCCAAAAACCCGCGCGGAACGGGTCGAGCTGCCCATTACCGGGATGACCTGCGCCAACTGTGCCATGAACATCGAACGGGCGTTGAAACGGAAAACGCCGGGCGTTCTGAATGTATCTGTCAATTTTGCATCCGAACGCGCCATGATCGATTATGATTCCGGACAGATCGAAATCGATGGACTGATTGCGGCGATTCAAAAAGCTGGTTTCAATGCGCTGGCGCCATTGGAAGACGAATCCGAAATGGCGGATCAGGAGTCGTCTGCCAGACAGGAAGAAATCCGGGATCAGACCCGTAAGTTCCTGGTGGGTATAGTCTTTACGCTTCCCCTGTTTGCGCTCAGCATGGGGCGCGACTTCAATCTGCTGCCTCTCTGGTCCCATGCCCCCTGGATGAATTGGCTGTTCTGGTTTCTGGCTACCCCGGTGCAGTTTTATACCGGATGGGATTATTATGTGGGCGGTTTCCGAAGCCTGGCCAATCGCAGCGCCAACATGGATGTGCTGGTGGCATTGGGATCATCGGTTGCGTATGGGTATTCTGCAGCGCTTATCATGACATCATCGGGTGGTCATCACGTCTATTTTGAAACATCCGCGGTCATCATCACCCTGATCAAACTGGGAAAGATGCTGGAGTCCCGAACCAAGGGAAAAACCGGTGGCGCCATTCGAAAACTGATGGGTCTTCGACCCAAAACCGCCACGGTCATCATTTCGGGCGTGGAAACCGAGATACCGGTCACCCGGGTGCGGGTTGATGACATAATTCGGGTCAGACCCGGAGAACGGGTCCCCACCGATGGTGTGATTCAAGACGGACAGTCATCGGTTGATGAATCCATGCTGACCGGAGAACCGATTCCCGTGGATAAAGGGCCTGGCGATATGGTGGTCGGAGGCACCATCAATGGTCAGGGTCTTCTGACATTTAAGGCCACCCGCGTGGGCAAGGATACGGCCCTGGCCCAGATCATCCGTCTGGTTCAAAATGCCCAGGGCAGCAAGGCTCCGGTTCAGGCCATGGCTGACCGGGTTGCCGCCGTTTTTGTCCCGGCCATCATTGGTCTGGCCCTGTTGACCTTCATTGTCTGGTGGATACTTGCGGATGACTGGGTCATGGCCCTGATTCGCATGGTCGCGGTTCTGGTGATTGCCTGTCCCTGTGCGCTTGGCCTGGCCACGCCCACTGCGATCATGGCCGGAACCGGCAAGGGCGCGGAAAACGGTATTCTGTTCAAAAACAGCACGGCACTGGAACAGGCGTCCCGTCTGAATATCGTGGTGCTGGATAAAACCGGAACGCTGACGCTTGGAAAACCCGTGGTGACAGATATTGTGGCAACTGGCGGCGACAAATCCATCGATTCAGACCTGGTGCTTCAGATTGCGGCGTCCGTTGAAAAGGGGTCTGAACATCCTTTGGGCAAGGCGATCGTACAGGAAGCACGCCGTCAGGGTCTGGTTCTTTCTGACCCGTCCCGATTCACGGCGTTTGGCGGATCGGGCATTGAAGCCACCCTGTCTGAAAACCGGCATGTCCGGGTGGGAAAGCCCGACTGGTTTGCCCAAACCAAAACCATCCCGGATGAACAGATCAACACCATCCATGATCTTCAGTCCCAGGGGAAAACCGTGATGGTGATGGAAATCAATGGGGATATTCAGGGGATCATTGCGGTGTCAGACACCCTGAAACCGGATTCCGCGGAAGCCATTGGTCAGATTCATGACATGCATATCAAAACCGTGATGCTGACCGGAGACAATCAGCAGACAGCTAACACCATTGCATCCCAGGTTCAAATCGATGAGGTCATGGCAGAGGTCAGACCCGATGAAAAATCACAGGTCATTCAGTCGCTTCAGAAAAGCGGGGCACGTGTCGCCATGGTGGGAGACGGCATCAACGATGCGCCGGCCCTGGCCCAGGCCGATGTGGGAATCGCAATTGGAACCGGAACAGATGTGGCAATTGAAACTGCGGATGTGATTCTGTCAGGCGGCCAGCTTATCGGCATTCCCAAGGCCATCCGGTTAAGCAAGGCCACCATGAAAACCATCCGGCAAAACCTGTTCTGGGCGTTTTTTTACAATCTCATTCTGATTCCCGTCGCTGCAGGCGTGCTGTATCCCTTTGAATTTCTGCCCATGATGCTCAGACAACTGCATCCCATTCTGGCAGCGCTGGCCATGGCCTTCAGCAGCATTTCCGTTGTCAGCAACAGCCTGCGGCTGTATCGAAAACAGATTTGAGGAAGATGTTATCTGCCCTATTCCTTCTCCGCCATCAGGCCGAGCAGCTCTTTGCCTTCGATGGTCTCTTTTTCCAATAACAGGTGAAATGCCTTTTTCAAAACGGTCTGCCGGGATTTCAGAATATCAAGGGACTGACGGTACTGGCCGGAGATGATTTCCTGAATTTCCGTATCAATCAGTTCTGCGGTGGCTTCACTGTATTCATTCTGACTTTCAGGCATGACATTCATAAACGGAGACCGTTGACCACTGGCAAAATACACCTGACCCAGTTTGGGGCTCATGCCATATTCCTTGACCATGCTGCGGGCAATATCCGTGGCACGCGACAGATCATTGTGCGCACCGGTGGATATTTCATTGAACATGATTTCCTCGGCCGCGCGGCCACCCAGAAGGGTTGAAATCTTATTGAGCAGCTCGCCTTTTTTCATCAGATACCGGTCTTCGGTCGGTGTCTGCATCGTGTATCCCAACGCGGCAATGCCTCTGGGTATGATGGTGACCTTCTGAACCGGATCGGTTCCGGGCAGTGACATGGCGACAATGGCGTGCCCCAGCTCATGATAGGCCACAATCTCTTTTTCCACCGGATTGATGAGCCGGTTTTTCTTTTCAAGGCCGGCAATGATCCGTTCAACCGCCTCGGTGAATTCACTCATGCCCACACGTTCCTTGTTTCTTCGGGCGGTCAGCAGCGTGGCCTCGTTGATCAGGTTTTCCAGATCCGCACCCACCATTCCCGATGTCATGGCCGCGATCTTTTCCACATCGACATCCGGATCTGTGGTTACTTTTTTCAGATGGACTTTCAGAATATCCTCCCGGCCCTTTTTATCCGGGCGATCCACCAGGATCTGGCGGTCGAACCGGCCCGGCCTCAGGAGTGCCGGGTCCAGAATTTCCGGGCGGTTGGTTGCCGCCATCAGAATTACGCCGGCCTTCTGGTCAAACCCATCCATTTCAACCAGTAATTGATTCAGGGTCTGTTCCCGCTCGTCATGCCCCCCCATACCGCTGAATCCCCGGGCCTTTCCCAGAGCATCCAGTTCATCGATGAAAATGATGCAGGGTGCCTTCTCTTTGGCTTGAACGAACAAATCCCGAACCCTGGCCGCACCCAAACCCACAAACATCTCAACAAACTCGGAGCCACTCAAGCTGAAAAATGGCACCTTGCTTTCTCCAGCCACGGCTTTTGCCAAAAGGGTTTTTCCGGTTCCCGGAGGCCCAACCAGAAGAATCCCCTTGGGCATTTTTCCGCCGATTCGTGTATATCGCCCGGGTTCTTTCAGAAATTCCACAATTTCAACCAGTTCGGCTTTGGCCTCATCTACGCCGGCAACATCCGCAAAGCCAATGTTCAACTCATTTTCCATATAGATTTTGGCTTTATTTTTACCGATGGTCATGAATCCGGTCTGGGCACCCTGCATTTTTTTGAACGCAAAGAACCAGATGCCGAAAAAAATCAGAATTGGTGCGAACCACGAAAACAGATCTCTCAGCAATGTCGATTCAATTTCTCCCTTGAAACTGACATGATACTGCTCCAGCATGCCTGATAAATCCGAATCCACCCGAACTGTCCGAAACAATTCGGTTTCGCCACCACTGATTATTCGTTTTCCCTGAATCTGATTTGCGGTAATGGCGATTTCAGTAATCTTGTTATCTTTCAACTGGTTGATGAATTCGCTGTATGGAATGATCTTGATGGACATGGTGGATACCATCAGGTTTTGCAGAATCAACACCCCCCATATGGCAAGCAATATATATCCAATTGAAAATTTATGTTGTTTTTCCATTCATATCCCCTTAGAGCCTGTTTGAAGATTCTGTATTACACAATTGCCAGAATCAGAACATCCTATTTTAACAATTCTTTTGCCTTTTCCACTGCACTGGTGGCATTTGCGGCATAGGCGTCCGCTCCGATGCTTTCTGCAAAATCCGATGTTACCGGTGCACCGCCCACCATGATTTTCACCTGATTCCGAATTCCTGCAGACTGGATGGCACCCACAGTTTCCAGCATTTTGGGCATGGTGGTCGTCAACATGGCAGACAAGCCCAGCACATTGGCCTGATGTTCGGAAACCGCATCAACAAATGCCTGGGGTTTGATATCGACGCCCAAATCCACCACCGAAAATCCGGCGCCTTCAAACATCATGGACACCAGGTTTTTTCCGATATCATGAAGATCACCCTGAACCGTTCCGATGACAAGGGTTCCGGCAGTTTTGACACCGCTTGCAATCAGCAGGGGACGCAGAATTTCCATGGCCGCATGCATGGATTTTGCGCTTCGCAGAACCTCCGGAATAAACATTTCAAAGGCTTTGAACCGTTTCCCGACAATGTCCATTCCGGCCAGAAGTCCTTTTTCCAGAATATCCCTGGGTGTCATGCCGGATGCTACCGCTTTTTGCGTCAAATCCCTGACAACATCAATATTTCCCGCGACCAGATTGTCTGCCAAATTTCCATAATCAAATTCCATAATATCTCCGTCAATGATTTAAAAACGCGCCAGCCCGGAGGGCCAGGGTGTAGGTTATAACATTACAGATTGTGACTGTTCAACGTATCATACGACTGAGAGGCCGCTTGACGAACATGGTCAAGCGCATGATCCACGGCACGTAACACTTCCGGCCTCTGGGGAAGTACCGATCGAATTTGATCAATATATCCCCGTTCAGTCAACAGGGTAAATGATTTTTTAAAATTCAGGTCAAAAACCCAACTGATTTGAAGCAGCTTAAAATCATTCAGGGTTCTGATGTGCCCTATGGATGCGAAGGTGTTATTCCAGATGGCCTGAATCAGCTCCGGCGAACATTCCGGACCATCCGGAAGCCCCAGCTCGATTGCCGGATTTGGAGACGCTTTTTTTTCCCGGTAATACTGGGTAACCACCCGCCAGATATCCAGTTTGTCGGCATCCCGAATCAGTTTCATAAAAAGAAGGGAGCGGGATGATTCATTTTGGGGAAGGATTGCGGCATTGTGAAAAGCAATGGCTCTGGAAAGAATGCGTCTTTCGGATCGTTCAATCGATGGCATTATCTTTTTTTCAGCAAGAACCTTCAGGCCCAAACGCGCATGATTTTCTGATTCTCTGTCAAAGAATGTCCGATACAGTCGATATTGCTCAAACCGGCCAACATCATGGAACAATGCAATGGCCTCGGCCAGATGCCTGTCATTTCCGGAAAGATTCAGCGGGTCAATCAGATCGGTCATGTTCCGGCACACATGATCGGTATGCTCTTCCTTCAGCCGGATATTCCGATCGTAATCCGGTTCTCCGGTATAATAGTCTGAAACATAGGCGGTAAACCAGTTTTTTAGACGATTCAGCTCATCGATATTCATGGCAGTAGGTGTAACCTGTTACAAAAAATAATGGCAAAAGAGTTGTACGTTGAATTTGCAGCAAACTTGGACATCGAATATAACATTTTTTAAAGAATTGAGAGGAATATTTTATTCAAATTATTTCATTGGAGAAAGGGTAACTATTCAGGCACAAAGGCACATTGGGTCAAAGACACAAAGTGGTATATTGTCGGATCAGCCAGTATCTTTATCTGCCATCTGACTGTTGATCAACCGGCTCACCAGAGCAATAAATCGGTTTCCCTTTATGCCTCTGTGCCTTTGCCACTTTGAACCTGAATAGTTACCAGGCAGCGTCTTATTACTGTTGCTTGACAAAACCCGTGTAAACCATTAATTCTTGATTACATTTGCCTGTAGGCTTTATTGTTTTGTAATCAAGCTGAACTCAAGGTATTTTTACCACAATATAGGAGGCAGCAGCGTGCTTGAAATCAGAAATTCCGTAGCGGTTATCACCGGCGCAGGCAGCGGCATCGGGCTGACACTGGCCAGGTACTGGATCGAAAACGGCGGAAAAGTTGTTCTGGCCGATATTGCCCGTGAACCTCTGGAAGATGCTCAAAAAAAACTTGGCGGAGAAACTGCTGCAGTGGTTTGTGATGTGACGCATGAAGAAGATTGCGCTCGACTTGCTGACACGGCTATCGAACGGTTTGGGCAGATCAATCTGATTGCGCCTTTTGCCGGTATCATTATGGACGGACTGCTGCTTAACACGGATCGGGACTCTGGAAAAGTCAAGGGGAAGATGTCGCTTCAACAGTTCCAAAAGGTGATTGATATCAATCTGACTGGTGTTTTTCTGACCGTCCGGGAATGCGCCGAACGAATGATCAATCATAACTGCCGGGGATTGATTTGCCTGGTTTCCTCGACCGGTTCTCTGGGAACCGCGGGTCAGATCAATTATGCCTCGACCAAGGCGGCCATGTCGGTCATGCCAAAAACCATTACTGCGGAATTTTTTCGAAGGGGTTTGTCTGACCGGATACGCTGTGTTGCCGTGGCGCCGGGCTATGTGGGCACCCCCATGGTAAAAGGGATGAAGCAGACGGCTTTGGAAAAAATTCTGGCCGATGTGCCGATCAACCGTTTGATTGAGCCCGAAGAAGTCGCCTCCTTGATCGGGGAATTATATCGCAATGAAGCCATGGCCGGAGACGTGTACTATATTCACGGCGGACTGCGTCTTGGTTCCAAAGGATAATACCCTATGACTGACCCGCCACATCGGCTTGATTTTGTCGCAATCATGACATGCAGGATCAAGGTCGATCGAAAAACCAGACCCTCAGATCCGGTGGATGCCATTTTCTGGATTCGAGTACTATCATATGATCATTGATAAAACCGGTCATATTGCCGGTCCATTGTATATGCTGGGCAATCCGGTGATTCCTGTTTTTCTGCTGGACGGCAATCAGCCTGCAGTAATTGATGCGGGTTTTTATACGCTTGGAGAAACGTATGTAAAGGCGCTGCGGAAAATATTGCAGGAACGGCAACCCGCCTACATTTTTCTGACGCATTCCCATTTTGATCACTGCGGTTCTGTCGCTGTTTTAAAAAAACATTTTCCCGATATGAAAGTGATGGCATCGGAAAAGGCACAAACCACCTTGGCAAAACCCAATGCCATCAGGTTGATCCGCCAATTGACAGAAGCTTCGCTGAAAATGGGAAGAGACAATGGCTATATTCAGAATGACAAAACCGGATTTGAACAATTTGAAGTGGATATGACTGTTTCTGATGGGGATGAACTGGAAATAGATCCGGACATGACCCTGCAGGTGATGGATACACCCGGACATACCCGGGACTGCCTGAGCTATTATGTGCCCCAGAAGCGCATTCTATTTTCATCGGAAGCAACCGGTATCCTGGATGCGACCGGTTATATTGTTTCAGACTGCCTGGTGGATTATGATATGTATGTCCGGTCCTTGAAAAAATTGGGTGAACTGGATATCGATATACTCTGTCTCGGACACCGATATGTCCTGACCGGTGAAGACGCCCGGAATTATATCCCCCGATCCATGAAGTACTGCGAATTGTTCCGGGAAACAGTGGACACATTCATGCATGAAGAAAAAGGGTGTATCGCCCGTGTCATTCCCCGGATCAAACACATGGAATATGATACCAAGCCTGAGCCCAGACTACCGGAACCGGCCTATGTCATCAATCTGGAAGCCCGCATCCGGGCAGTCATGGAAAGAAAGGAATCATTTATTTCATCATGATGCCGCCTGTCGATATGGAAGTACAGATTGGTAAGCTGACACTGAAAAATCCGGTCATGACCGCATCGGGAACCTTTGGTTATGCCGTTGAATTTGCAGAACTGATGGATGTAAACCGCCTGGGAGCGGTAGTCCTGAAGGGCATGTCGCTGACAGCCTCCCGTGGCAATCCTCCGCCCCGGATTGTCGAAACCGCCTGCGGCATGCTGAACGCAATCGGCCTTGAAAATGTCGGGCTGGATGATTTCATTCGGAATAAACTTCCGTTTGTCAAAACCCTCTCCACTGCGGTAATCATCAATATTTATGGCAGACAGGTTTCAGATTATTCGGAACTGGCTTCCAGGTTGAATGACATTGAGGGCATCGCCGGTATCGAGGTGAATATTTCCTGCCCGAATGTCAAAACCGGCGGTATAGCGTTTGGTGTGGATCCGGCTGCGGCATATGAGGTCATTCATGCGGTTCGGAATAAAACCTCCCTGCCCGTCATTGCCAAGTTGTCCCCCAATGTGACCGATATCACCGTCATTGCCAGAAGTGTGGTGGATGGCGGCGCTGATGCCGTTTCCCTGATCAACACCCTGACCGGCATGGCAATCGATATCGAAACCCGGCGACCCAAACTGGCCAATATTACCGGCGGGCTGTCAGGCCCGGCCATCAAACCGGTCGCGCTTCGAATGGTGTGGCAGACGGCCCAGGCAGTTCAGGTTCCGGTTATCGGCATTGGCGGCATCACGTCCGCATCGGATGCACTGGAATTCATTATCGCCGGCGCGTCTGCCATTCAGGTTGGGACCGCCAGTTTTGTGAATCCCCGCGCGGCAATTGACATTCTGGATGGCATCGCGTCTTATTTTAACAGAAAACAGATAACCCGGTTGGCTGATTTAAGAGGAACGCTGAATACGGGACATTAACCCCCAGCTTTTTTCCCTTTTGGAGAAAGGAAAACGTTATGGATTTTAACGATTATCAGGAAATTATCGGATTTGCGATTGAAAAAGAACAGGAGGCCGCCCAGTTTTATGAAATGGCCAGCCGCGAAGCATCCATGCAGGGCGTCAAAGACATGCTGATGGAGTTTGCCGGTGAAGAACGAAAGCATGAAAAACTGCTTCGGGATGTGGACTGCACCAGTGAATGCAAACTGACCACTGTGGAATACCAGTTTAAATGGATCAAGGATATCAAGCGAAGCGATTTGATGACGGAAATTGAATTCCAGCCGGGCATGGCCTATCGGGATATCCTGGCGGTGGCCATGAAACGGGAAGAAAAAGCGCTGAAACTGTATAATGAACTGCTGACCCAGTCCCAAACCGATGTGGCTAAAAATGTTTTCAAACTGCTGTGTCAGGAAGAAGCCAAACACAAACTGAAACTGGAAACCATGTATGATGATTTTATGAGGGAAATGGGGGATTGATTCGAATTGATGCCGTGAACGAAAATAAAAGGAGAACGCTTACATGAAACGTTGCATGATGGTTGGTCTGTCTTTGATTCTGTTAATCGGATTTTCGGTGTCTTGCGTATGGGCGGAACCACTGAAAATAAACATGAAAGCACCGGATTGGTCATTTAAAGATGGCGATGGAAAGGCATTCACCATGGAATCCTGGGCTGGGAAAGTGCTTCTGGTGAACTATAATGATCCGGATGAATCGGATCTGAACGAGCATTTTACCGACGCCATGAAAAAAGCCAAGGATCAGGGACTGCTGAAAGACGAGACCTACAAAGGAGTCGGCATAGCCGACTGCAAGGCCACGTGGAAGCCTGATGTGCTGATTCGATCCATCGGCGATGCAAAAGCAAAAAAATACAATACCATCATCCTGTTTGATTATGATGCATCGCTTCGAAACGCCTGGGGTCTGGCCGAGGATACGGCCAATGTCATTCTGCTTGATAAAAACCGGGTGGTCAAGGCCATTGTCAGGGGCCGGGTTCCGGATGATCAGGTGGAAGCCATTGTGAAGCTGGCCATTGATCTTCAAAATCAGTAAGGATTTTGTCCCAATTATGCGTGTTCACCTTTTTGGGTGAGAGGCATTGATGACTGGCAGAAGAGAGCTGTTGATTCCAAAGCATGGCGGCTATCGCAATCTGAAGAGCTTTCAGATAGCCCAACTTGTCCATGATGTAACCGTTCGTTTTTGTGACCATTACATCAACAAATTCAGCCGCACCAAAGATCAGATGGTTCAGGCGGCACGCAGTGGGGTACAAAACATCGCTGAAGGAAGCCAGGCTTCCGGAACTTCAAAAAAGACCGAATTGAAACTGACCAATGTGGCCTGTGCCAGCCTGGAAGAACTGCGCCTGGATTATGAAGATTTTTTGCGACAGCGGGGTTTGCCACAATGGAATCGGGAAGACCCGCGCCGCCGGGGGCTGATTGACCGGCGATGTGTCACAGCGGATGACGTGGCGCAATGGGTGCTGGAAATCCGGGAAACAGGACGACATGGGCCAGGTGGACATTATGGGCGATGTGGACAATCCGGACAGTCCACTTTGTCCATATCGTCCACGATGTGCACCTATCCGGAAGTTGCCGCAAATGCCGCACTGATCCTGATGGCAGTGGCATGCAGCCTCCTTGATCGCCAGATAATCGCCCAAGCGGCGGCCTTTGAAAAAGAAGGCGGCTTTACAGAGCGACTTTACCGCACCCGAAGTCAGTCCAAAAAAAACGGCTGAGTAGCCGATGACGACTTCGGGTTATTGGCTAATGGCGCCATCCTTCAAAACAATCACCCGGTTTGACAGACCGGCAATAAACTGGCTGTGGGTAACCAGAATCAGTGCTGCACCATGTTCCTGTTGCATTTGAATCAGGATATTTAAGACAATTTGACTATTTTCGGTATCCAGATTTCCTGTGGGCTCATCTGCGAAAATCAGACGGGGACGGTTGATGACCGCCCGACAGATGGCAATCCGCTGTTTTTCACCACCGGACAACTGGTGTGGTAGATTGTCTGCCCGATCCTCTAATTCAACCTGTTGCAACAGCTTTTCAGCTTTGCTTCTTGCTTGCCGGTCCCGGTTAAGCTCTGCCGGAAACATGATGTTTTCCAGAGCTGTCAGCGAAGGAACCAGATAAAACGACTGAAAAACAAAGCCCATCATTTGGTTTCGAAATGGTGCCAGACGGTCTTCTGACCAGTCGGTAATGTCTGCACCATCAAACAGAATCCGGCCTTCGCTTGGTTTATCAAGGCCAGCCATCAGAGACAGCAGCGTGGTTTTGCCACTCCCGCTTTTTCCCTGAATCGCCACAAACTCACCGGATTGAATCTGAATCGAAACATTTTTCAAAACCGGAATATTCCGAGTGCCTGCCATATAAATCTTGCTCAGATTGCGCGATTCCAGAAGGATCATGTCACGACCACAACCGTTTGAAACCTACCGGCCTTGTCATGGGAATACCGCATGAATCGCGGATTCAAGCGTATCGACAATCTGATCCACTTCGGCTTCCGAAACGATATAGGGTGGACTCAGCATGATGCCATCGCCTGCGCCATTGGCAAAACCCGTGCACGGATAGGTGATCATTCCGTTTTGAAACATCAGGCCGGTCAACTGTTCGGTAATTTTTTCAGCTCTTGGAAACGGGGTCATATTTTGTTTGTCCATGACAAATTCAATGGCCCGCATCAACCCGATTCCGCGAATATCCCCGATATTCGGATGATCTTTGAGACGCAGGAGACGGTTTTTCAGATACTGACCTCTCAAATCCGCCTGCTCCACCAACTGCTCCCGTTCCAGAATGCCGACCACTGCCAGGGCAGCGGCAGCGCCAACCGCATGATGGGAAAAGGTATGGCCATGAACAAAATTTCCGGATTTCTCCCGTATCAGTCGGACATGTTCTTCCCGACATCCGACGGCCGATAATGCCGCATATCCGCCATTAAGTCCTTTGCCCAGGGTGATGATGTCCGGATTGACTGCATAATGATGCATCCCAAACCATCGACCCGTTCTGCCCATGCCGCTCATCACCTCATCCAGAATCAGAATCACGCCATGTTTACGGCATATTTTTTCAATCAGTGGATAATATTCAACTGGCGGAACCATGGCCCCAATCGTCGCTCCGCCAATGGTCTCGGCAACAAATGCGGAAATGGTGTTTTTTCCTTCCAGGAGAATGGTATCTTCAAGCGCCGTTGCGCAGCGGATCCCACAGCTTGGGTAGACGAGTCCATAATGGCACCGCAGACAGTATGGCGGCGGAATATGAATTGAGGATGGAATCATGGGCAGAAAGGGGTCACGCATGGATGGCTTTCCGGTCACGGACAGCGCCCCCAGCGTTGCACCATGATAGGACTGCCATCGGCTGATCACCCGATGGCGGGATGGATTGCCGGATGCAATATGAATCTGCCTGGCCAGTTTGATGGAGGCCTCAACTGCCTCTGATCCACTGGAAAGAAAATAAAACCGGTTTATTCCCCGATCCGCATGAATGGATAACCGCCGAGCGAGTTCCTCAACCGGTCCGGATGTAAACATGGTTCCATGAACATAGGCCAGGTTTCGAGCCTGTTTGGCCATTGCATCGGCAACTTCTGCCCGTCCATGCCCCACATTGACGCATATGGGACCACCACTGGCATCCAAATATCGTTTGCCCGATGCATCCGTTATCCAGACACCTTCTGCTTTCACGGCTACCGGAAGATTACGATCAAGTTTTCGGGTAAATACATTGCTTTCTGTCATGATTTTTTTCCTGTCTCAGACGATCTCTGTTTCGCATCCATTAATCCGTTTCATCGTCAGTCTACCGGCTCCTGTCGTAACTGTCAACAGTCCCTGAATATGTATCCGGCAAGGTCGTCAGGCCGAATGAGATCGGTTTCCCTGAGGTTCACGTGTGTTGAGCACCTGCCATATCTATAGAGCTTCAGAAAAATAATTTCACTGCGTTATCGGTCGCCGATGGCCGCTGTTTTTCAAGGCGTCAGCCGCCAAAAGACCTATCCCCTCCCTGCTGCCTTCCCAAAACCATTATCTTAAAAGCTATAGAAGTGCAAAGCCTAACAGCATAGACGCCCCTATGATACTCCCAATGTTTCGGCAGGATGGCAGTTGTTCAGGCCCCCACCGGACAGTTCAGCTCGCAGGCCCGGCAGTATTTGATCACCTTGACGGGGGTATCAAATCCGTCAACCGTTTGTTCTGTTGCCACCGTCGTGTCGTTTTCCATCTGGATGTTGCAGACTGGACGTGAATAGACGCCGGTGCGTCCCGGAAGCTGTGTCTGACCGTAATCTTTCATTTTATATCGCTGCCGGTCAAAAGCGCCCTGGGGACAGGCACGCCGGCAGGGTGTATCGCATCGACTGCATGGATCAAATCCGGTCGGTCCGGTTTGGGGGATGATCGCATCCAGGGTCAGAGCGCGTAGCCGCACCCGCGGCCCGTATTCCGGTGTCACCAGGATGTTGTTTTTTCCGATACACCCCAGACCAGCCAGGACAGCGGCATCCTTGAGATAAGTTCCGCCCTTTTCAATATGATAGGGCAGGTGAACGGTCCTGATCGGATAGTTTGCCTCAATCCATTCGCCGAGCTGTGTGACGACCCGGGCCAAAATCCGGTTCCCTGGCGGATCCACGCGGCCGAACCACCAATCCATTTCCGGCTTGGCTTCCGGATGTTCAACCGCGATGACCAGCAGGCTTCGTGCACCTTCGGGCCAGGCTACCTGGCCGGGTTTGAGACCGAGGGCGTTTTCACGGGTCCCGACACCTTCACCCGCACCGGGCATTTGTGGGGCAAACGTAAACGACGGTGCGGATTTCAAATCCTCTATTAGAGCAAATCCTGCCAGTGTCGCACCCAGTTCTTTGGCTTTTTTGATGATCGCCGAAGCGGCGCTGCGTATTTCGGTTGCATTCATTTGTTTTCCTTTACCGTGAAAATGCATTCCTATATTGATTGCCTGATCTTATCCAGGGGCAAGACAACCGATTTGTTTTGAAGCAGCTCGCCATAATCTTCCCGCATCCATTTCATCAGTGAAAAAACCATCAACAGCAGCACCGGTATCAGTGGAAGCGCCACGATGATTGATGATAACTGCACAGCCTTCAGAGCGCCGGTGGCCAGAAGCCCGACCGCAAAAAGTCCCAGAATCAATCCCCACAGGGTACGGTTCCAGCGAGGCGGTTCCTCGGAGCCGGAAATGACCCGGGTCACTTGGGAAGAAAGCGTGTAAGCGGCTGAATTGAGTGTGGTGGCCAGAAAAACGAAACACAGGATCGTAAAAACCGGAATGAACAGATATTTTGCGCCGGGGATGCTATTTAAAATCGCCACAATGGTGACGTCGTTGGACCAACCTGACTGTTTGAGAATCCCATAAACATCCAGGGTGCCTTTTGCCTGTAAATCAATGGCATAGCCGCCCCAAACTGCAAAAAAAACCCAGCAACCCAGGCTGCCGTAAACCAGTTCTCCAAAAACCACCTGCCGAATGGTCCGCCCCCGTGATATGCGTGCGACAAAAAGACCCATCATCGGGGCATAGGCCACCCACCAGGCCCAGTAAAAGACGGTCCAACCCTCGGGAAAGCCACCGTTGCTGACCGGGTCCGACCAGAGGCTGATCTTGAAAAAATCACTGACCATCAGACCCAGGCTGTTACACCAGGTATTGAGGATAAAGGTTGACGGACCGATGAGAAAAACATAGGCCAGCAGAAAATAGGCGATATAGGTGTTGATATCGGCAAGCTTTGCCATGCCGGACTTCAAACCGGACCAGACCGTGAAAGTAAACAGGGCCGTCCAGATCCCCAGCACCACCAACTGCAAGCCGAAGGATTGAGGCAGGCCGATAATCTGGCCGGCAAGGCTTGTCACCAGTGGAACAGCCAGCCCCAGAGATGTGCCCACGCCACCGATCATACCAAAAATGACAACCGTGTCGATCAGCTTTCCCCAGAAGCCATCGGCATGTTCACCGATAATGCCACGGCAGGCGGTGCTGAGCCGCAGCGCCGGAATACGCTTGACATGGATGGCATAGGCGATGGGAATCGTGGGCAGGGCATAGATGGCCCAAGGGGTGAGACCCCAATGGAATTGTCCGTACATACCGGCCAGTTCGCCGATCAATCCCTTCTGGCTGTTTGGATCGATATGCAGTATGGACGTATTCATATAGTATACCGGCTCGATGAATGCCCAGTAAACAATGGCAATTCCGATGCCGGCCGTGAAAATCATGGCTGCCCAGGTGTACGTGGAAAATTCAGGTTTGTCTTCGGGTCCACCAAGTTTGATGCTGCCCCATCGGCTCATTGCCAGCCAGATCAGGAAAACAACACAAAACAGACCGAACAGCAAAAATAGCCATTTGAAATTATACGTCAACAGCTTGAACAGTGAATCCACAACCGCTTTTCCCTGAACGGGAAAGAACGCCAGCAAAGCGCCCACCAGCGCTGTGACGATGACCCCGGGCCACATCAGTCCATAATCAATAACACTTGACGGCTTACTTTCCATTAGTTTCTCCTTTTTGTACATTGAGAGGTTGGGTAGAAATCAACCAGATGTTTTGAACATGGAGCAATCGGCATGCCACAGGTCAACAGGACTGTTCTATAATTCACCCGGAAGCCCATCACACCATTGGCGTATTGAATCCAAATTTTATTTTACGGAAGTCAAACAAAGTGGAGGGGCTGAAAGGAAGGACGGAATGGACACGGGATTTTGTCAAAAATGTAAAAAAAGTAAAACGTTTTTTACATGTGTAAAAATTGTTTTACGTGCAAAACCAGGTGGGTCTGATGGACGAAGTTAAGATCAACCGCGCCCGCTTCCAGGTTCTGTTGTTGCCGGTATGGGATGAAGGCCATATTTTTTGAGCTTGTAGCGGAGCAATTGGCGTGAAATTCCCAGACTGCGGGCTGCCTGGGCCATATTACCACCCGAGTCCACCATGGCTGTTTTCAGGCTGTCCATTTCCAGATTGTGTTTAAGATCTTGTATTCGGACGGGAGGTGCTGCCTGAACAGGGATAGCCGGCACGTTTGGAACATCTTTTACGGACGATTGGGCTTCCTGAGCATGCGCATCAGGTACGGCCCACGCCACTTTCAGGCTTGGGTCAGTAGTGGACTCCGAACGAAACCGAACCAACTGGTCCAGGTGAAAGTTGAGGTGCTTCAACTGCAGACGATTTTCGTTCGGGCTGATCATGTTGACCGCACTTTCGATGATGTGTTCCAGTTCGCGCACATTGCCGGGCCAGTCATATCTCCAGAACAGGTCCATGACCTTACCGGAAACGCCGATGACATTTTTTCCCAATGCCAGGTTGAACTTCAGCAGAAAGTGGCGGACCAACTCTTCAATATCCCATCGGCGTTCCCGAAGAGGCGGTATTATAATCGAGATCACGGCCAGCCTGTAATAAAGATCCATGCGAATGATACCCCTGCGCACGGCTTCTTCCGGATCGATGTTCATCGAACTGATCACCTTCAACCTGATTTTAATCGTTTCCACGGCGCCGACCCGGCGAACCTCGTTTTCCTGAAGCACCCGCAGCATTTTTGCCTGAAGTCCGATGGGCATGGAATTGATTTCATCCAGAAAGATGGTCCCGCCGTTGGCACGTTCAAAAAGACCTGCGCGATCCACGGCGCCGGTGTAAGCTCCTCTGGATGTGCCAAACAGAATTCCCTCGATCAGGGTATCGGGGATGGCCGCGCAGTTGATTGCGATGTAATGGCGTTTTTTGCCATAGTAAAAGTTGTGGATTGCCTGGGCAAACAGTTCCTTTCCCACGCCAGTCTCACCGCACAGCAGAACCGGGGACGGTGAATTGGCAGACATCTTGGCCGTCTTCAGTGCCCGGACGAATTCCGGCGCAGACCCGATGATGTTGGCAAAGGTGTACTGGGTCCCCTCGCCGAATATCTCGTTATTTTTGGGCATTAAAAACGAGGGAATGGTCCGTTCAAGGATGTTGTAATCCTTGACGAAACAGATTGTGCCGATCATTTTTTTGTTTTTGTCGTAAAGGGGAAATACGCTATGGATGGTATTTCCCACATGGGCTTTTTGGGAGCGGTAGGACAGGGCATAGTTGATGATGGGGTGGCCGTGTCTGATGCAGCGCATGCAGGTACTCGAGTCGTTGTCGTACTCATAGACATCGGTAATTTTCCGGCCCAGGGCCTCGCTTGGATCCAGGTTGTCGATTTTGGCCTGGGTTTCGTTGTAATAAACCATCATGCCATCCATGTCGGTCATCAGCACACCCTGGTCAAAGGTATCGAACAGATCCAGGTAATCGATCTGCCCGAAATCCAGGTTGCCCTGCCAGCGATACCTTTCAGAACTCATGATTTCCCCGCAATCAGCACAATGCCGGAAAAGAAACCGTTCATTTTGCCCTTTTACTGCTCCTGTTAAATGTGTACTGGAATGAATGCCTTTGTTTCTGAAACGAAGATCAGGAATTTGAATTCGCTGTGAAGCACTGACCACGCTACTTTCCGGTGTCTGCCGGACGGCCGAAAAGGGTAAGATAGATCAGGCGGTAGATGTCGCTGTTGTCGCAGTTGCCGCTGCGCAGGGCTTCCGCGTTGATGCCTTCGGCGCGCGCGAGGATGCCGCCGGCGCCATCCCCGAAACCCGTCCAGGCGATACCGAATGGCAACCGGTTCCCAAACTGGTCGGGCTCGGCAAGGAAAGGCAACGTTTCCGTCCCCCCGCGCCCGTCCAAAGGCGCGCCGTTCTTGGTCGTTGCAGGGAGCGGCGTCATGGCGGCAGCCGGGGGCACAGCGATGACTTCGAGCCCGCTGGCATCGCTATCGGCGGCTGTCAACAGAAGCGTATCGGGATGGTGTCGCAGATAGTCTCGCGCGACACCATAGGCAACGTCGGCGCGCCGAAGTGCTTCGATGCCACCGGCGGCGTTGTTGACGTTGCAGAAATTGTCGGTGCCTTCCTCTTCTACCACCAGCAGGAAGGGCTTTCCGTGACGCGCCAGGATGGCAATCGCCGCCGCGGTCATCTCGCCGACCGTCGGCGCATCCGCGAGATACAGCGGAAGGTCCTTCTCCCGCAGTTGCTCCTCTGTCTGGTCGTAAAAGGTGTGGTGGTGGGCGAAAACACCGAGAACGCGCCGTGTGTCGGCGGGAAGCGCTGCCAGTTCGGCGCGTGTATACACAATGGCATATCCGAGGGCCTGCGCCTCTGCGATAAGGTCTTTGCCGTCGGTGCGTTCGCCTTCCCCGTGACGGCCCTTCACACCCTTTGGCAGGAGCCATCGCTCGCCTCCCGACAGAATGACGGGGGCGCTGCTCAGAACAACCTGCCGCGCGATTTCCTGTCCGTCTTTTCGGCTCCGGGTCGAAGCCAGGAAAACGCCGGTGCCCGGCTCGTCAATATTACCGGAGTTGACGATGCCGACTGGCAGCCCGGCGGCCAGCGCTTCACGCATGACGCTCATGGGTTTGCCGGAAAGCGCGGTCAGCGGACGGTCGCGGTCCATGCCATAGGAGTCGGGATCGACCTTCACCCCAAAAGCATGCGTGGTGGCCCCGCCATGCGAGGTGGCGGTCAACGCCGTCTTCATGTGTCCCCGGTAGACCGCCATGCTGGGCAGGCGGTCCCAGTTGATCATGCCGTCGGGTCCTGCAATTGCCGCGCGCGCCGCAGTCCAGTGTGAAGCGCTGGTGCCATCGGGATGGATAAAAATCACGCTGCCCGTTCTTGGAGCAGCCAAGGGCGCCAGATGCGTGGCTGCGCCTGCGCTGGCGACAAATTGCAACAAAAAGATACCGATTCCGATAACGTGAGTGGCCGTCTGTTTCTTCATGGTCTTCTCCCGCCAACATTGTTGATAGATGGAAAATATTCCATCTATCACATATATCACGGAAAAAATTCTATCCATGTTTGATATCATAATATCGAACGCGGCTGTGGACAAAACAGGCATAAGCAAACGGGTCAGTTGCCATACGTTCCGGCATTTGCCACGCACCTGCTGGAAAACGGCGTCAACATCCGGGTTGTGTCCACAAGTCCTGCTCCGAGAGGATTTAAGTGGATATAGCGAACCTATTCCTTGAAATATGAATCTTCATCAACGTCCCGTAAAAGCCCAGCGTCCCACAAAAGCCCGTCAGGGCGACACACACTCACCGTGCAGTTCCCTGTTGTCCCGAATGAAGGGGGTATAGTAAAGTCCCCTGGCAATATCTTTCGGGTTCCAGATTTCTTCCCCTCCCAGAACGCCCACATAATCTCCGCCGATCTGATACGGATCCCAGTAATACACATAATACACGCCCGGGGTTTCCAGTTCGATATCCAGAACCGGACCACTGTAGTAGGATTTTCCACCAAATGGCTCATAAAAGGTTTCCCGGGTCTCACCCGGAGCCACATTGGGCATGACAATGGCGCCATATCCATCCGGGAGATCAAAGGGAAGCAAGACATCCGGATGAGGCAGTCCCGGACCGGCCAGCAAAAACCAGGGGGCAAAATCGATTGTCGAAACACATACCGGTACAATCAGTTCACCAAAAAACCGTACCGGGCCATCAATTTCAAAGCGCGCCACATCCACATCGGTTGAAGGGGTGACCCCATCGGTTTTCAGCCAGGCATAGAGGGCAATAGACTGTTCGATGGTATTTCTGAGAAGAAACGGCCTGGATTCGGAATAATCCACTTTTTCAATGTAGGGTACATGGGCATTGGCAATACCGGCACCCATCAGCACAATCAGGATCAAAACGGGTGTCATATTCAATACGGGTTTCATGATTACCTCCTGGCATCCAGATTTTTCAGTTATTTTTTCGGAAATCGGGGTCGGACCAAGCTATCATATCGTATTTACATTATAAATACACCATGGAAGGCTGTTTTCATATCTTAGCGACCGTTTTTCGCTACCCAAATGACCGCCATAAAAAATCTGTGACTCCCTCAGTTCATGGCCGTCCACACTCGCAATGACCGGTGAACGCGGCTGTGGACAAAGCAGGCATAAGATAGACGGGTCAGTTGCCATACGTACCGGCATTTGCCATGCACCTGCTGGAAAACGGCGTCAACATCCGGGTGGTTCAGGAGCTGATGGGCCATTGTCAAAACCACCGAGATTTACACGCATGTCATGGAAAAGGATATTTCAGCCGTTTCAAGCCCGCTTGACCGTCTGCTCAAGGCTGATTCCTGAATCTCCGGTATACACATCACCCCAGGTTCACGCAATACAATTTATGGATCGGTGCGGTTAGTCGTTCGCATGAAAAAATGAAATGCTGTTGGAAGGCATTCACGCGGGATGCTTCTGGATAGGGTTGATGCTTCGCTTCGTTCCTGCTTTCGCAGGAATGACGGCGTTGTTTACAAACAATTTGGATTCATGATGGTAAAGGCACACAGGCACGACTCGGGGGAAAGGAAGATCGGTTCTCTTTTTCCGGTGTGCCTGTGTATCCGAGTGGTTAAAATGTCATATGATCAACCTGAGCCGATCTCCGGCTGATGGACCTTACAGACCCGCCGCCTGGAGAATATCGGGCACAACCGTCTCTTTTCCAATCGCCATGATGTGCACGCCGTGCGCAATCCCCTGGGTCCGGATCTGACGGATCATATTGCCGGCAATCTCGATACCGGTCTGCAATGCGTCGCCTTTGGGTGCGTTGGACATCTTTTCGATCAGGCTGTCCGGTACGGTGATTCCGGCGACGTGCTGATTCAGATAAACGGCCATGCGGGCGGACGTCAGCAGCAGAATGCCGGCCAGGATTTTGACATTGAATTTGCCCGCATAATCCATGAACTGTTGGAAACGATCCAGGTCATACACCGCCTGGGTCTGAAAAAATTCTGCACCGGCCCGAATCTTTTTTTCAAATTTGAGCAACTGCGGCTCAATCGGATCGGCTTCAGGCGTCACCACCGCACCCGCACAGAACCGGGGGGCGCCTTTCAGCGAATTCCCGGACAGATCCTGACCGGTTTCCAGCATTCTGACCGCTTTTAAAATCTGCACCGATTCCAGATCATGAACCGGCTTGGCGTCTTTGTGGTCCCCCAGTGTGATATGATCGCCGGTCAGACACAACACCGTATCGATACCCATCACACTGGCACCCAGAAGATCGGATTGAAGCGCCATGCGGTTGCGGTCCCGTCCGGTCATCTGCAGAATCGGGGTCCCGCCCAGTTGCGAGATGATATGGCATCCCACCAGTGATGGCAGGCGCATCACCGAGCTTTGATTGTCTGTCATGTTAAGACCGTGAACCCTGTTTTTCAGCAGATTGATGTGCTGCTTCATTTCTTCGATGTCGGTTCCTTTGGGTGGCCCGATTTCCGCGGTTACGATGAATTCACCGGATTTCAGTGTGTCTTTGAACGAAACAGCCATCAATCAGTCTCCTTTATATACCTCATGGATCTGTTTTGCCGGATGATTTTGGGCCAGATGCCCGACAGGTGGAAAATCTTTTCGGATGTTATCCAGTTTTCCCATTTTTTCCAGGCGGCGGTAGATCAATGTCCAGGCACAGTCTTTTTCGGAATCCACTTCACATTTGCCGTGATTCGTACCGCCGCACGGACCGTTCAGGATGCCTTTGGCGCAGACCGTCACCGGACAGATGCCGCCGGTCTCTCCCAGCACACAGTCGCCGCAGGCCCGGCACCGTTCTTCCCATGTGCCGTCACGGGGAGTCATGCCGATAAACCGTGTATTCACGCCCGGAAGGATCTGAAGGGGTTCTGACAGATCGGCCAGCAGTTGCACACCGGCGCCGCAGGCCATGGACAGAACCACATCATAATCCTGGAGTTTGTTCAGAATCAGCTCCATATATTCCCGGTTGCATTGCCGCTCTACGGTATCTTCATCGATTTGAACCGTTTTGCCGTCTTTTTTCATGGTCATACGCAATTGGGACGCCAGGATTCCCACTTCTTTTTTGCCACCGACCATGCACACACTGACGCAGGTGTCACAGCCCAGAATGAATATTTTCTGATAATCTTCGAGCATGGACTTGATTTCATCAAATGGTTTTCGTTGTGCTACGATCATGTCATTTCCTCGTCTTCATTATATATCGACTGCCATTTTGAGCGCCGGAACGGTCTTTTCCTGGACACCGGTCAGAACCGCAAGCTGCACCGCCCTGATTTTTCGATAGACATCGGCCGGTTTTTTTTTCTGACCCGATACTGTGAGCAGATCGCTTTCAATGGAAATGCCAAAGAGCCGCTCATTTTCCGTCAGATAGGGCAGAATCAGATTCCAGTCCGCATCCGTAAATTCAGCAAACTCGCCGCCATTCAGTTGATCCGCATTCAGATGACAACAGGGATCACGCGCAAAAATGGCGCCGCCGGATGCCAGTGAAAAAAGGTTGGATCCGGGGTAAGGCGTGGGCAGTGCATTCACTTTTCCCTGATTGTCAAAGGCCATGCCGTTAAGAACCACAAACCCGCCGCCATGATGCGGATCACCGGCCATAAACGATTCTGCCAGATAATCCAGAGCCGTGCCGTTAATCACCACACGCGGATGCCCAACGGCATTGATCAGGGGGCGCCCGGCGGCATTTCCCATCACATAAACATCGCCGCCCTTGGCGCCGTACATGAAGGTCTGGCCCACATCGCCAAACACCACCAGCTTGCCCTCCTTCATGATCTGGCCCAACTGGTCCTGGGCATTTCCATGAACCACGATTTCCATGCCATCGATGCCGGATGCCAGATAATCCCCGGAGCTGCCATACACATCAATCCGCACATCCCGGGTATCGGGCCCGAATCCGTTTCCGGTAAACCGCTGTCCCCGATATCCATACACGATAAACCGCTTCCATCCTTTCCGGTAGGCTTCACAGAGCAGACGGGCATCACAGTCGTCACCTTCGGGCTCAAATTCACGTGTATACACCACCAGAATCTGTTCACCGGCCCGGGGTTCCCGAAGATGATGCCGGGTATTGAAATCGATATACCGGTACCGGCCGCCAGTTCCATCATTCAATCCCGGTATCTTACCGAAAATTTCTCTCAGACTCCCCCGGACAATCCACAAGATCCAGGCGCGTTTTTTATCTCCGGTCGGATATCGGCGGTCATTCAAGAGCGTCAAAGTCTCGATGACTGTTGATTTGGCCGCATCATCCGTCAGCGTCATACGGACCAGTTGGTCACATATCCAGCGGAGGGTGTTGTAATCCCAGCCCGGAATGCCCTGTAAAAGCTGGTGAAACAGTGCCAGAGACCGGCCTTCGTTGACATAGGGCCCGAGTGTTTTCAGGATATCGGCTCCATCTGGCTGCAGGGTCAGGTTCACCGTCGGATCCCAGGATTTCTGATGGTTTTCCACGCGCTTTTCATGTCCGAATTTATCCGTACAGATCAGACGCATCCCGTCGCCATCCGGTTTGACCGTAAAGACAAAGGCGCCGCCATCCGTATGGCTCCCGCCACGGGCATTCCAGTATTTATCACAGACCGGACAGAACCGGGGGTCTTCCTTGGACAGGCTGTCCAGTGTGGCATCGATGGCCTGTTTTTCCGAGCACACCAGACCAATCTGAATTTCACCGTCCTGAAGGGCAAAAACCTGGGGTCGCAGCATGGCCGTATCCGTGATGCCGATCAACTGAAACAGGTTCTTGTACGGATCATTGCGGGCAATGATGAAAAACCAGGGGCCATCCGGTGATCCATGAATGTGCGCGGCCTGTATCGCCCGGTAGAGTTTCTGCTTGTCCGGCGGCAACTGATCGAAGTCAGACTCTGTAGTCGGCGCCATGGCCTCGATGATGTATTCCAGTGGATACTCATAGACCCGGTTCAGGAGGTCGAGCATCAGCACGGATGACTCGGTGTCCGTATGAAACAGGGGATAGAAATTCCGCTGTTTCAGATATTCACAGACCGAATGGTAGTTGGCAAAATCCCCGTTATGAACCAGGGCTTCATGCATGCCGCTGAAGGGGTGGGCGCCGCCTGGATGCCAGACGCGGCCTTTGGTCGGATACCGTTGATGCGCGATCCAGATATGGGATTTGAAGTCTTCCAGCCGGTAGTAACTGGCCACCAGTTCCGCATATCCCACGATTTTTAAAATCATCATGTTCTTGCCGTGGGACATGACAAAGGCCTTTTTGTCCCCCAGCGTGGAGTAAAACCGGGAATTGAGCCGGAATGCATTCTGGGACATGAATTCGTCTTCCGCCCTGCCCTGCCGCAACGCTTCCAGATGATTTTGGGCCGTGAAATCGCGCAACACATCGGGTTTTACCCGAACAAAATAACGCATGACATCCGGTGGTTGAACATCCAGGCCCGGAATATCACGGTAGTCATCAACGGTCGGGATTTTTTCGGATCTGGCAATATCCAGATAGGGAAGAATAAACTGTTCTTCGACCGCTTTGGTCACAGACCGGTCTTCCGGATCGATCAACGCTACCTGAAGCATGTAATGGGTGTTCAGGATTTCGCGGGACACGCCCAATGCTTCCGGGACAAACCCCACGGCTGCAATACCGCCTCCCTTGCCGTTACCGCGGTTATGCATCTGCCGGGATGGTTCAAAAATATGTTTGCCGCCCACCGGAATGGAACAGGCAAAACCCGTTACCCCGCATCCCCCTTCTTCTTCCACCTTCGGGTCCGTGGGGGGCGGATATGCCTGAAGCAACCGTCTTCGGGACGCCAGAATGCGATCCGCTCCGGAAGGTGCGTGTTTGATCGTTCTCATGCTGCCTATATCTCCATTAACCGTAAAATGAGTTGGGTTTTACGTGTTAAGTGTTAAGTGTTAAGTGTTAAGTGTTAGGTTTTACGTGTAACGAAAAATTCAGAGATTATCCAAACTTCCAATCTTCCAATCTTCCCATCTTCCACTCTTCCCGCTGCCTTCTGATCTCCGACCCCCGACCCCTGATCTCAGACCCCCGATCTCCAAGATCTTCAACTGTAATCCAGATGCCGCAGACAATCGATTCGGCCGACCAGGTCCCGAATACTTGTCATGCCCAGTTTCTGAAGCACGTCAACGATCTGGTTTCGCCAGGACCCATACAGATTGGTGATCCGCTGGGCGCCCCATTCCACCCGAACCAGTTCGGCCAGTTCCGGGTCGGTTGTGGCAATTCCCCGGGGGCAGCCCCGGCCGCTTTCACAGGACGCGCACCGCGTGCATTCCAGTGCCACCATGCCGGCCGTACCTTCGACCACGCCATCGGCTCCCAGCGCAATGGCTTTCAAAATATCGTGTGCCGTTCGAATGCCGCCGCTGGCAATCAGGGTGACCTGGTCACGCACCCCTTCCGCCACCAGAAACCGGTGCACCTTGGGAATGGCATATTCGATGGGCATGGCAATGTTTTTCTTGGCCACATCGGGCGCGGCTCCGGTTCCGCCATAGCTTCCATCCAGGTGAACGATATGGGCGCCGGCATAAAAACTGCCGATCGCGACCATATCCACATCTGCCGGCGTGGACACCTTGACCGACACCAGGGCTTTTGGATTCATGGTTTTGATCCAGTCCACATGCTTCTTGTGATCTTCGACGGAATACACGCTGTGAAATGGGAATGGTGAAAAAAGGGCGCTGCCCTTGACCGCTTCCCGCATTTTGGCAACCGCATCTGTCACCTTGTCTCCCAGAAGATGGCCCCCCAGACCGGGTTTTGCGCCTTGGGCATATTTGAATTCAATGATGCGGACCCGCTGAACGGTTTCTTCCTTGACACCAAAAAGCCCGGTGGCCACCTGGGTGATCATGAAGTGGTCAAACGGATACAGAAATTCGGGATATCCCCCTTCCCCGGTGCAACAGAATGTGCCCCAGTTCATGGCAGCTCTGGCCCGGGACATCATGGTGTTGTCGCTCACCGATCCAAACGACATGCCGCCCTGATATAAGGGAATAGGAATCGTGATTTTGTGCGCATTGTCCCCGCGTTTGTTCAGATCGATACTGGTGTCGATTCCGTCCAGGGGAATTGGTTTGGCGCTTTCCGTGGGAAATTGAAAACGCAGTTTGTCAAATCCGCCTCCGGAATTGCCGGTCCGATATTCCAGATCAACCTCCGGCAGCTTTCCGGTTTCGGCCTGATACCACGTACTCATCAACAGCTCTGCTGTCCAGCGGAAATCCCCCAGTGCCTGTATCTGGGGATTGGGTTTAACCTGAAGGGCCTGGTTAGGGCATGTGGTGACACAAAACGGTCCCTTCTGTTGACACACGTCCGGTCCCACACACAAATAATCCCGCGGGGTTCCCATTCGGGTGCCTGCCTTGAAGTGAACCCCGTGCGGGCAACTCACCACGCAGCCGGCACAACTTTTACACGGTTGTCCGCGAAGCACCCGATATTTGCCGATGGGTTGACGGAATCGCGATGGTGTTCTGGTAATCTCTGCTGTCACGGTCTGAATACTCCTTGATGTATCGCTTTCAAAGTAGATTGGGTGTCCGGGGCATTACGGCCGAGTGCCAAAAATGGCTCCAAACGTTTCTTTTTCCAGATCTTCAAAAAACATGGCCCGGCCGGCCTCTCCCCGAACCCGCCGGACATCCCGAATGCCCATCGCGCCCATCATTTCGATGAGCTGATTCCACCAACTGCACATCAGATTGACGATCCGTTGACTACCGTATTCCGGGTCCAGTTTCTGAAGTTCGACCGGGCAGGATTTTCCGCTGACGCATCGGTTGCACATGCGGCATTCCAGTGCAATGAGAAGCGGCAGATCAATGGCCGCGCAGTCGGCGCCGCACATGATAACCTTTGGCAGATGCTCGGCCAGTCCAATTCCGCCGCTGACAATCAGGGTGACCTCATCCCGGATGCATTCATTGACCAGATGAATGTGAATGTCGCGCATGACATCTTTTACAAACCGCGGATGATCGCCTTCGACAAATTCATTTCCCCTGTAATCGGCAAACAGATGAATGGCTTCGGCTCCGGCATGGGCCAATTCGGCCGTCCGGGTTTTGGCTTGGGAATTCATGGGAATGCGGATCGAAACCACCACTTCCGGATGCCGGTTTTTCAGTCGGCGCACCTGATTCCAGGCATCGGGTGAATCAAAGAACTCCACCATGTGAACGCCTTGGATCATGTCGGCAATCGAATCAATTTCCGTATCCTGAAGCAATGGTATCAGTTGGCTGTGAAAGGGAATGAGCGATGATGTGTAGGTTTTTGGCGTCACATACATCATGGCATTGATACGTTTGGCTGCCATGGCCATCGACAGGGGTATGGCCGGACTGATATTGCCCAATGGCAACAGGTTGAAAATCACCGGAAGCGGGCTTTCCACAACCGGTGGCATGTCCAGACGGACGGCACCTGAGGCATCAAATTCCAGATGGTGTTGTTTCCTGCCGATATCAATGGCCGTACTGATGTACTCCCGCCCATGAATGCCGTCCCGGGTCGGACGCACGATTTCTGACATGTCGGTCCACATGGCGTCAAACCCCGGACCGCTGAAGGCGCCCCGGTAACCGGCTCCGGATACCGGAATTTTGCCGGTTTCTGCCTGAAACCAGGTATTATGAATGATATCCGGCTTCCAGTAGGCATCGCCCATTTTCAGAAATTCGGGATTGATGGTTTTGGAAAGAACACCGCGTGGACAGTTCTGAATGCAACTGAAGCAGTTTTTACACTGATAGTCGATGGAATCCACCAGGGTCCGGGCGTCATAGGTGCGATTTTTATAGACATCATACAGACAGCGTTTCTTGACGCAGGTGGTGCATTTCAGGCAATCCTCTTCCCAGTCTATGATTCCTGAACGGCCAACCGGAATAAAGCGCGGCGGAGCCGGGGTCGCATGAATATGATATTTTTTGGGCATTTAAAATTCCATCCTGATTTGAATATATTATCGTACCATTAGGGCAGTCATTGTTTCCTGAAGCGCCGTCACAAATGCAGATGCGTCCCCGTGATCGATCGTGATCATACGAATCCTGTCTCTGCCGAGCCCGGCTTCTTCCAGCAACCGGTTTGCATAACGCACCCGCATTCCGGCACGGTGGTTTCCCTCCAGAAATTGACACTGACCTTCGGGGCATCCCACGATTATCACCCTGGTGGCCCCCTCCTCGATCGTCCGCAGCAGATACAGCACATCGGTACGGCCCGAACAGGGGAGTCGGGAGATTTGAATTTCCGCCGGGTATTCTGAAATCACCTTTTCCATACCGTCTTCAGGATTCAACATTGAATTGGTGCAGCAATAAATCACAATTTTCGGTTTCATCCGTACTCCTAATCGGGAACTCCCGGAACCTGCTTGAAATGGGATTTGTTCTGTCAAGCTGTTTTCTATGGCTTTCAAGATAATGATTTTGGGAAAGCAACCGGGAAGAGATAGACCTTTTGCTGCGGCTGACGCCTTGAAAAACTGTCGACCATGCCTGACCGATAACGCACCCAAAATCGTTATCTTGAAAGCGATAACAAGATGACAAACGGAAAATCATACGGTGGGAACAGCGGCGTTCCATTGAACTGAACTGGCGTGGGGTTTTCTATCCGAATAACCCATGGCATCTCTTCGTTGAGATGCGGGCCATTACAGCGGAAATCTGCATTGACTTCTGGGAATTTTATAAAAAACAATTGCAGAAATAACAACATGTTTCTGAAATAATTTTTACTATTAAATTATTAATAACATTAATGATATTATTGTTAGTCAAACTGAAATCCGGCATTGCAATCGATCGGCATTTCAGCATGAATTGATGCGGTTGCACGATAAACCCATCAGACAAACAGAGCGGTTTTTTTTTGACAATAATCCGTGGTGTTGTTAAGTTGATCGACAGGAATCTGGCTTGAACTGCCGGATATATAGACACCGTCTCTGTTTAACGTTTGACTTTCTGTTAAAGATCATGACCCTGACATGAATCGACGGACCTTTCTTAAAATTTCCGGCATTGGCAGCATCGCCGTTGCCGCAGGCTGTACATCTGAATCTGAAAAATCCCTTTACAGCCTCATTCATGCGCCGGACGATATGGTAACGGGCAAGCCAAGCTGGTATGCATCCACCTGCCGGGAATGTCCTGCCGGTTGCGGTATTCTGGCGAAAAACCGGGAAGGCCGCGTGATCAAACTCGAAGGCAATCCTGCTCACCCGATCAATCAGGGTGCCTTGTGTATGCGCGGCCAGGCGGCATTGCAGGGCATTTACAACCCGGATCGGCTTCAAACTCCCCTGCTAAAGGAAAACGGTGAATGGCATCCCATCAGCTTTACACAGGCGGATACGCTGATCACTCAAAAAGCCCGGATGGCCAGCCAAAAGGGCCCGAACCGGATTCGCCTCATCAGTGAGGTTGTCGGTGACAGCCTTCGAACCCTGTTTCAGGAGGCATTGCAGCAGTGGCAGTCCGATGGGCCCGTTCTCTTCGAGCCCTATGCCTTTGAATCGTTAAAGGCTGCCCATGATATGATTTTCGGTGAACCTGTTCTGCCATCCTTTCACATGGACCAGGCCGATCTTCTGGTTGGTTTTGGCGCGGATTTTCTGGAAACGTGGCTCTCTCCGGTCGAGTACGCCCACAAATTCAAAGCCATGCATGCACTGCATGATAGCCGGAAAGGGATATTCATTGCGATCACACCATTTCAGTCCCTGACCGCAGCCAATGCCGATCACTGGATGGCTTGTCGGCCCGGTGGTGAAGCGGTTGTGGTGTTCGGTCTGATTCGGGACATGATTGATCGCGGACGCGGAACAGAACTCCCTGATCCGGTTCGAAGGCAGATCACCCGGATCTGCGATCCCTTTACCTCATCTGAAGTCATTCGCCTGAGCGGCATCCCCGTGGAAGCGTTTGACATGCTGTCAAACCGCCTCATGGATGCGAAATCGCCCCTGGTTCTCGGTTCAGGGCCTGGAATGGACTGCGGCACGGCCATGCAGACCGATATCGGCGTCAGCCTGTTGAATCTGATCCTGGATCCCGGACTGACACGCTATGATTTTCAGAACCGACATCGAATCGAATGCGCAGCAAAACGATCAGACGTGTCCGCCTTTTTTGAAACCATTGACAAAGAGCCTGTCGATCTGCTCCTGCTGCACAATACCAACCCTGTCTTTACCCTGCCATCGGGTCGCCGTTTGACTGAAATAATCTCCCGTGAGACTCTTTTTGTGGTCAGTTTCACAAATTTTATGGATGAAACGGCCGAACGGTCCAACCTTATATATCCCATTCAACTCCCACTGGAAACATGGGATGCCTACGAAGGGAAAACCCGTGTAACAGGTACGCTGCAGCCCGCGATGGCCGGATTGACACATGCTCCCGGCGTCGGAGACATGCTGCTTCGCTGCGCCTTTGGCGATAAACAGCCTGTTCCCAATTACAAATCCTATGTTGCCAGACAGTTGAATATTCAACATCACGTTCAAAACCCTCGGGATTGGGTGACTACCATACAGGCCGGCGGAATATTCAACAAAACAGAAAACTCACCGTTTTCTCCAGGGCTGCCTGCCGGCGAATTGCCTCTGGAGCAGATTCTGCATGACATCCGGGCTGACCGGTCTGATGCCGGACTGCTCTTTATGGCGGTTCCTTCACTGCGGTTTTATGACGGCCGCGGGGCGAACAAATCCTGGCTCAACGAAGCACCTGATCCGTTGACCCTTGTCTGCTGGCAGTCGGTTGTTCAGGTCCATCCGCACACCATGGCTGCCAACGGGTGGAAACAAGGGGATGTGATTCAATTTCAATCGAATTTCGGCACCTTACAGGCGCCGGTTTTTGATTGGTCTGGCATCTATCCCGGGGCAGTGGTCATGATCATGGGCCAGGGGCATACCACTTATGGCCGGTATGCAAAGGATCAGGGCCGGAATCCCCTGACACTGCTTGCTCCTGATGATGACCCGATTACCGGCGGGCCTTCATATCTGGTCCGGCTTTCAGAAGTTCGTACCCTGGGGCAGAAACAGGAACTGGCGCATCTGGACGGCAGCCGAAGCCAGCATGGACGCAACATCGCACTGACCTGTGACCTTCAAACCTGTCATCTGCCATCACCCCATTCCGGACAGGGTCTCGGCATGTGGGATTTCCCACTCACGCTGCCCATACCCGAAGGCTATGATATCCGTCTGGATATCTATCCATCGCATCCGCATGCGGACTATCGCTGGGGCATGGTGGTTGATCTGGACCGCTGCATCGGATGCGGCGCCTGCACGGTTGCCTGTTACGCGGAAAACAACATCGGCATGGTGGGTGAAAAACAGATTCTGGCCGGCCGTGAAATGGCCTGGCTTCGGATCGAACGCTACCTTGATCCGGATGATATGCGAAAAATCATTTTTCTGCCCATGATGTGCCAGCACTGCGACAATGCACCCTGCGAATCGGTCTGTCCGGTCTATGCGCCCCATCACAGCAAGGAAGGTATCAACAACCAGATATACAACCGCTGCATCGGAACCCGGTTCTGCGCCCAGAATTGTCCCTATAAAGTCAGACGGTTCAACTGGCTGAACTGGGACCTGCCGGAACCGCTGCCGTTGCAGCTCAACCCGGATGTGACGGTGCGTACAGCCGGGGTCATGGAAAAATGCTCGTTCTGCATTCAGCGGATCAAGGATGGCCATGATATGGCCAAGAATGAAAAGCGCCTGATCCGCGATGGCGAAATCATACCGGCCTGCGTCCAGACCTGCCCGACCCATGCGCTTGTTTTCGGCAACTTCATGGATACGGGAAGCCGGGTGCGCAGGCTTGCAGACGATCCCCGGGCATATCAGGTATTGGGATATCTGAACACCAAACCCGCGGTGATCTATCTGAAGAAAGTGATGCAGGATGCATCATTCCATGGTAAACCGTCTTGACCAAAGGGGTGTAACATCAACACCGTTGCCGTCACGCCCCATGGTTAAAATGACGAATGAGATGCATTTTCATGGTCACGATTCAGCACACTTAAATCTTAATACTTAACACTTAAACCTTATTACCTATGTCTGACCTGACCCTCGAACAAATTGATAAAACCGTACTGAAAACCCTGGAACCGGCCCCGAAATCCTACTGGATTCTGGTTGGCCTGCTGCTCATGGGCGTGATGCTGGGTGCCGTCTGTTGGCTCTATCAGATTTTTACCGGCATCGGTGTGGGAGGACAGAACAATCCGGTACACTGGGGCATCTATCTGGTCAATTTTGTGTTCTGGGTTGGTATCGCGCATTCCGGAACCCTGATATCCGCCATTCTGCATCTGTTCCGGGCCGGGTGGCGGAATCCGATTGCGCGGGCCGCCGAAACCATGACCGTTTTTGCGGTTTGCGTTGCGGGCCTTTTTCCCTTTGTTCATCTGGGCCGGGTCTGGGTGGTTTATTATATGCTTCCGATACCGACCCAACGGACATTATGGCCCAATTTCACATCGCCGTTGATGTTTGATGTGGTAGCCATCAGCACATATTTGATGGTCAGCGCGTCATTCTGGTATACGGGCATGCTCCCGGATCTGGCCACTGTCCGGGATCGGGCCACAGGGACCCGGAAACAGATTTTTCAGATTCTTTCCCTGGGATGGACCGGCACACACGAACAGTGGCGGCATTATGCCCGGGGATATCTGTTTTTCGCCTCTCTGGCCACGCCGCTGGTTATCTCGGTTCATAGCGTGGTTTCCTGGGATTTTGCGCTGGGTGTTGTTCCGGGATGGCACACCACCATTTTTGCACCCTATTTTGTGGCAGGCGCCATCCACTCGGGTCTTGCCATGGTCCTGACCCTGATGATCCCGCTACGGAAAATTTTTAAATATGAAGCGATCATTACGGTTCATGTACTGGAGAATGTTGCAAAAACCATTGTGTTTACCGGGCTTATCGTGGGCTTTGCGTACGGAACCGAGCTTTTCATCGCCTGGTACAGCCATAACATCGTCGAGATGGAAACCTTCCGCTGGCGGATCTTCGGAGATTACAGCCTGGAATACTGGATCATGGTCATCTGTAATACCCTGATTCCGCTGTTGTTTCTGTTTCAAAAAATCCGGACCCATATCCGCTGGCTTTTCGGGCTATCGCTTCTCATCAATGTCGGTATGTGGTATGAACGGTTTGTCATCATTATCGGCAGTGTGGCCCATGATTTTGTTCCGTATACATGGGGGCTGTACCGACCGTCCATGATTGAGCTGGGGATCATGTTCGGAAGCTTCTGTCTGTTTTTCTTTCTGTTTGTGCTGTTTGTCAAACATCTGCCATCGGTTTCAATGACCGAGATGAAGGAGACGCTGTTCGCGGGAGATCATCATGACCGATGAGACGATTTCCATTCTGGGACTGTTTGACAGCGACGAAAAAGCGGCTTCGGCCATTCGTAGCCTGAAGGATTCCCCCTGGTCTTTCGAACGGGTCCACAGCCCGATTCCCAGCACCAAAATCATGAATGCCCTGAATTTGAAGAAGAGCCGGGTTGGGTGGTTTACATTGGCAGGCGGAATACTGGGGTTTCTATCCGGTTTTAGCCTGGCTGTTTTTTCAGCAACCCGCTGGGATCTGATCGTTGGTGGGAAACCGGTTGCAGCCTGGATTCCATTTTTCATTGTCGGATTTGAGTTCACGATTCTGTTTGCAGTCCTTGGCAATATCATTGGATTGCTGACTCAGGCCAGGCTGCCACAGTTCAGGATGTCTGAACCGTATGATCCCGGTCTTTCCGGAGCCTTTTTTGGTGTTCTGGCCACATGCACCAAAAGTCAGGAGACCGAGCTAAGCCATTTTTTCCGTGACAACGGTGGAACGGTCAGGACGATTGAGAAACGGACAAGATGAATATGAGCACCAGAGAACCTTTTCATATCACCAGCCGATTTCTGATCGCGATTTTTTTGGCATTCATGCTGATCGGGGCTGCCACATTCATTTTTCAGGCTTCAGGCGATCATCCGGAAAAAGCCTGGCAGACCTATCTGATCAATTTTCTGATGTTTTCCGCCATGGCTCAGGGCGGTCTTCTTTTTTCAGTCGTAATGAACACCGTCAATGCCAGATGGAGCCGGTCACTGGACACGGTTTCCGAATCGTTTGCCGCCTTTTTCCCCGTTTCGTTTTTACTCTTTCTGATACTTTTTCTGGGCAGCGGGCATGTGTTTCCGTGGCTGCATGACGATCTGCATGGCAAGGAAGTCTGGCTGAATCTGCCTTTTCTCTTTATCCGTGATGCCATCGGGATGCTTGTTCTGTATCTGCTTGGGCTGGCGTATCTGTATCATTCCCTGTGGTTCAAACTGTCTTCCGACAGCCGTGGCGGTCCGTTTAAACGGCTTTTGATCCGACACTGGACAACGCATTCCCCGGATCCGGACACCTTTCGTCGACGGATGACGCTCTATGGAAATCTGTATATCCTGGCATTCACCCTGGTGCTTTCACTGATCGGCTTTGACCTGGTCATGTCCATGGATCCGCACTGGTATTCAACGCTCTTCGGGGCGTATACCTTTGTCAAGGCGTTTTATGTGGGACTGGGAGCTGTCATCATTCTGGCCGCCATTCTTCATCTGAATCGGCAGGTGGGATTTGAGGTGCGGCCATCCCAGTTTCATGATATCGGCAAGCTCTTTTTTGCCTTTTGCATGGTCTGGGGCGATTTTTTCTATGTGCAACTGGTCGTCATCTGGTACGGCAACATACCGGAGGAAACCGCTTACCTGATTCAGCGCACCATGATCCCGCCGTGGAATATTCTGGCATGGACGGTTTTTCTGATAGGGTTTATCCTGCCGTTTCTGATTCTCATCAATAAACAGATCAAGACCATGCCCAAAGCCATGATCATGATTTGCCTGACGGTTATCGTCGCCATCTGGCTGGAGCATGCATTACTTTTGGGTCCGGTTTATGCCCCCGATGCCGGCCGTCTGCCGTTTCAGGTTATAGACATCCTGATTTCCATGGGTTTTTTGGGGCTGATGGCATTTTCCATTGCCACTTTCTTCAACCAGTTTCCGGAGTTGATCACCCGGAAACCCGAGGAGGTGTCCTGATGGACGGGTTGCCGGCAGCGTTGCGTCGAAACAAAAACCCCATTTTCATAACGGTTTTGAGTGCTGTGCTGGTTGCAGGCTTTGTCTATTTTTTCTACACAACGCCAGGTGCCCGTATCGGCCCGGAACAGCCGATACCGTTCAGCCATCGGGTCCACGCCGGTGTAAAAGACATTCAATGTGAGTATTGCCATCCGTATGTGAGTTATTCGCGGCATCCGGGCCTGCCACCGGTTGAAAAATGCCTGCATTGTCATAATCATATCATCCGCAATCACTACTGGATTCAGAAAGAACACGCGTATTTCAATACCCGGACACCGATACGCTGGAACAAGGCCAATGTCCTGCCCGAACATGTATTGTTCAATCACCAGCGGCATATTCAAAAAGACATCGCCTGTCAAGAATGTCATGGCCAGGTGGAAACGGTTGACCGCATCAACGGGAAAACATTTTTAATGGAGTTTTGCATCACCTGCCACCGGCAGAAAAAAGCCAATGTGGACTGCTGGCTGTCGTGTCATGGATGAGGGCTGATGGCGGAGAGCGGAGATCAGGGGTTGGCGGGATGGCCACCATTATGGGTAGAGGAAAGAAGAGATGACAGGCGAAATCGCCATAGAACCTGAAAATTACATGACGGCCAGGGCCTACTGTCTGACCGCTGCATTCTGGTTTGCAGTGGCCACTTCTTTTGGCATATTGGCAGCCTGTTATCTGATTGCACCCGATTTTATGGCCAATATCGCTTTCCTGGAGTTCGGGCGGATTCGACCCATTCATGTCAACCTGGTCCTGTTTGGATTTGTCACGCCGGGACTGCTGGCGGCGGCCCACTACTTCTTGCCCAGACTCATGCAAACCCGGCTTTACAGTCAAAAACTGGGCCTGATCACCGTGCTGCTGTGGAATGTGGCCGTTACCGCGGGCATGATCGGTCTGTCGTTGGGCCATACCACCGGCCGTGAATATGCAGAGCTGATGTGGCCGGTGAAAATTCTTATAGTCATCGGTTTCGGATTGATCGGCGCCAATCTTTTTTTAACCATCCGGCAGCGGAAGGAACCGATTCTCTATGTATCGGTCTGGTATGTCTGCGCTGCCGTGGTCATGACCGGCGCCACCTACTTTATCGGGAATGTGGTCTGGGAACCTGAAACCGGAGCCCTTCTGGGTATTACAGATGCCGTTCTGCTGTGGTTTTATGGGCATAATATCTTCGGTCTGCTCCTGACGCCCCTGGCACTGGCCGTGGCCTATTATGTGATTCCCAAAGTGACCCACAATCCGCTGTACAGCCATTCACTCAGCATTCTGGGCTTCTGGGGACTTCTGGTTGTCTATACCCATATCGGCACCCATCATCTGCTGCAGGTTCCGGTGCCTACCTGGCTGAAAGTGATTGCCATCGTGGACAGCGTGGCCATGGTGATTCCGGTCATGGTGTTTCTGATCAACATCTGGTACACAGCCAAAGGGAAGCTGGGTGACATTCATGCCGATATCGCGGGAAAATTCATTTTTACCGGCACGATCATGTATTTTTTTGTCAGCATCCAGGGGTCCATGATGGCCCTGCCCAATGTTCAGCGCGTGACCCATTTCACCAACTGGGTCATCGGCCATTCACACATCGGGGTATTGGGATTTGCCGGCATGATTTCCTTGGGTGGCATGTATTATATTCTGCCCAGAATCACGGACAAACCGCTTTACAGCCGGTTTCTGGCGGATCTGCAATACTGGCTGATTCTGATCGGTGTGGTGGGTTTTACCATTGTCCTGACCATTGCCGGCCTCATTCAGGGCAATGCCTGGCTGAATGGGGAAACCATTTACCGGGTGCTGCCGGAAATCCATATCTATTATGTCATCCGTCTGGCAATCGGCATCTTTATCGTCATCGCCGCCTATATCGGACTCTACAATATCATTCGCACCCTGTATTTGAATCCCGGAGTCGAATCATGCGTCAGGAAATGACCCCCCGGGCCGTCATCACGGGTTCTATCGCCATCCTGGCTGCCGTTGTTTTTGTCATGGTATTCTGGCCGTATGCCACTCAGGATCTGATGCCCTCTGAAATCTTTCGGGAGCGCACGGCCGAAGAGAATGCGGGACGGGCCCTTTATATCGCCAATGGTTGTGTGTACTGCCACACCCAGTCGGTCCGGTCCATTGACTGGGGAAACGGGGCCGAACGTATTGCCCAGGCTGGAGACTATGTCGCGGACCGCCCCATCCTGCTGGGCTCTCAACGCACCGGCGTGGATTTGTCCCAGGAAGGCGGGGAACACCCGGATGACTGGCACATTGCCCATTTTATCAATCCGCGCTATACCCGCCCCAACTCCATCATGCCGCCGTTTGAATATCTGGGAATGGACCGTATCAAGCAATTGACACGCTATGTGCAGGGCCTGGGAGGAAAAGGGGCAGATAGCCGCATGGCCCATCAGAATTACTGGAAGACGCAGGTGATACAGGCATACGAAGCCGGCCCGGTCACAAACGTGACATGGCTTTCCGATCATGTGCCGGAAGGATGGCGAATGGTTGTCAATCCCTATCCCACATCTGTGGCGGGACTGGCCCGGGGGCAGAAGATTTATCAGGATTTCTGCATGGGATGCCACAGTCCCATCGGTGACGGGATGGGTCCGGCCCAACCCTGGATTTATCCGCCGCCGTTGAATTTCACCATTCTGAAAGGCCGTGAAATATCCGGCGGTATCCTGTATTTTCAGATCATGAACGGCATTCCCGGATCGGCCATGCCCCATTTCAAGGCCGAACTGGAGTCGGAAAAAATCTGGGATGTGGGTAATTTTGTGGCGGTGTATTTTATCGATCAAAGCGATGCCGGAAAAACCCGGACATCAGAAGTCGGAGATCAGAAATCGGAATTCGCAGATAAAAAACCAAAATGAAAGAATGCGGCCATAACGCTGTGCCTTAGCCCCGATGAACCTGAGTGATTCAAATGTATATTTCCTTTTTTCTGGCTTACATGATAATCGGTTTTGGCATCAGCGGCCTGGTTTTTTACTGGGCGCTGAAAAACGGGCAATTCCGGGATCAGAAACGGGCGGCATTCCTTCCGCTTCAGCACGACACGGAAATCCATCAGAAACGAATTAGCCGGGTCAATCGTTTTGAAGCGGTCATTTTGATCGCGATGGCCTGTATCGGTCTGGTGGCCAGCGCATCCGTGCTGATTGTTTCCCTGATTCAGAATCAATAAATCTGAGATATTCCGGGGGTATTGTGTTATGCGGTATTTTAATCTGTTGAATATTCAGCATATTGTTCTTGCGGTTTTTCCGGCCCTGTCAAGCGTTATACTGGTGGGGGTTGCGCTGGCCTTTACCCATTTCCGGGGCCGGGATTCGGAAAACCGTCAGATGCGGGTGACCGGAATCTATCCGGACGGTATTGAAGAACGGAATGCGCCTTTTCCCCTGTTTCTTTTTCTGGTTCTCCTTGGCACATGCCTCTGGGGCGTTGCCTATATCCTGATGTTTGGTTTAACCGGAAAGACGATTTAACATGCAATCCCATATTCGTTCAGAAACGACGACCTGGATCGTCATCCTGCTGTTGCTGCTGTTTATTCTTGGAAAAGGCGTGGTTGTCTATCAGTTTGTCGGTGACAGGGGACAACCCGGGTGGGAGTATCGGCCGGTTCTGGATGTTCCCGGAGAATCGCCGTATGCGGTTTATCCGCCGCTGCCGTATCGCCAACATGTTCGCGGTCCGATGGGGGAGTGAATGAAAAAACTGCTCGCGATTCCTGTTCTGGTCATTTTGATCCTGGCCGGTTACAACATCCTGATATATTATGACAACCATTTTCCATATGGCCGGATGCGGGAAACCCCTGCGGTCAAGCCGTATGAAAATCCCATGCTGGTCATGGAATCCGGGATCGTTCCGAAAGACAGCGCAGAAGCCGTCTGGCGGGCCATGGACGCCAATACGCTGGTATCACCTTTACCGGTGAGTGATGCGGTGCTCAGACGGGGGCAGGTTGTTTATGGTACGTTTTGTCAGCAGTGTCATGGTAAAAATCATGATGGAAACGGAACCGTAGGACAAAGCTTCACCCCATTGCCGACGGATTTAAGAAATAAAACGGTTCAAATTCTTTCTGACGGCGCCCTCTTTCAGCATATCAGCTATGGCGTCGGTGAAACCAACCGGCAGCCAGCCCTTGCCACAACGATACGGGCCATTGACCGCTGGCATGTCATTGCCTATATCCGATCCATCGGTGTTCACGACTGATACCGGTACGACAATCGACCAGGCTTTCACGCTTCATTGCAACGTTGTAGAACGCATGAATGATTATCTGAATTCTGCATTTTCACGATATAATCTCCAACCAGGCCTGTTTCCAAGTCTATCACCTTAGACGGGAATATTCCATTGTTCGAGAACAAGGAGACACGATGAACACCCCGCTCAACCGACCGGATGCCATTTCCAGGGGCGCTTATATCATCCACAAGGCCCAAAGCGTAAAACTCAATCCCAGCACCCTGTATGAAGCGGTGATCGACCTGTCCGTAGAGGGACTTCTGACGGCCAACTGCATCAACATGGCCGCGGGGATTCTGCTGGACGACCTGGGCCTGCCCACCTATTTTTTCGAAAACATCAAGAAAAATTCCCTGAAGCAGATACTGGCCTCCATTGCCACCAATCTGACCGTGGACGAGCAGGGCAACGTAACACTGGTGGGCCGGGTGGCCCACATCGATTTCAGCCTGGATCAGGGCAGCAATATGCAGCGGGTTCGGATCGCCACCCAGGAAACCCGGGACAGCATGGAAAAAATTCTGGAGAGCCTGATTCCCGGCCACCGGCGCGAATATTATTTCAGCCCGAAAAATCAGTATTATACCTATATTATACGGCCTGAAACGGTTCGTGATTATCCTGCGGATGCCTTCGGGAAATCCCGTTTTCTCTTCACGCTTGCCGGGGATTACATGATCACACCGGAGCCCACCCGAAGGCGTTACGAGAACTTTCTCAAATCCCTTGAAAAAAGCGTCAGCCCGCTGATCGAGGTGTTCAGTCTGCCCGATACCGGCGAAACGCGTCTGATGTTTAACAGCGATTTCGCTTCCCCGCAACTGCCCGTGCTTCGAAAACTGGTGGCAGACCATGATCTGGTACTCAACCGGGCCTATTGGGAACCGTACCGGGGAAAATCGGCCACTGCCTCATCCATCTGTTCCCTGTATATTCTGGGAGAACTTTCCTGGAAAAAAGAGACAGAGTTCGTTCGTGATTTGTGCGATTTTCTGGCGTTTGACGTCAATCGGGTCACGGATATCTATGTCAACGGAAACTTGGGCTTCCGGGAAATGCTGTTTGCCGGCAATGCCGTGGATTTCACCCATATGTTCATTTTCAAGGAACGCGACAATGCCACAGATCGTGAAATACTCAACAGCCTTTCCGGCAAGGATCACCGGGATGCCTTTGCCGCGCGGATTCATGGGTCCAACAAGTCCACCTATGTATATAAAGCCATTGTGGAAGCAGTCATGGAAAATTCGGACTTGATCAAATTTTTGTATGATCTGTTCGACCGGCGATTCAACCCGCGAATCAAAAACAGGATCACGGAAGAAGCGATGGAGAAAAAATACCGGGAATTCAACCGGATCATCTCCCAGCGGTTCATGGATAACTGGCTGTTCTGCGACATCTTCCGGTTCATGTTCAAGCTGGTGTCGTGTCTCTTGAAGACCAATTTCTACAAGAGCGAAAAACGCGCCTTTGCCTTCCGGTTTGACAACGCCATTCTTGATCCCCTGGTGTTTGACCAGTTTGTGTACGGCGTTTTTTTCGTCAACGGTCACTATTCATGCGGGACCCATTTGCGGGCCGCAGACATCGCCCGGGGCGGATTGCGGCTCATCCGGGTCACCCCGTCCAATTATCCGGGTGAAGTTGACAACGCCGTACTGCTGAACTATGCGCTGGGTCCCAAGGCCCAGAGACTGAAACACAAGGATATCTGTGAAAGCGGTTCCAAGGGTGTCGTGGTGCCGCATGCCATCTATGCCACACAGGGAATGGATGCCCTGTATGACTACACGGAAGGCATCATGGATCTGGTCATGGGCGACGAGGCGATCGTGGATTACTACGGCAGGCCAGAGATGATCTTTTTCGGTCCGGACGAGGGGACCGCCCCTCTGATGGATGCCGTGGCCGAGCGGTGCCGGGAACGGGAATACCGGTTCTGGCGAACCATCACCACCGGCAAGCGTATCGGCATTCCCCATGATACCTACGGTATTCTGGACAACGGGGATATTTTCGGTCTGATCGAAAGCGGCGATGCGGGAATCGACCTGCAGATCGAAGGCACACGTATCGCGGTCACAACAGACATGAATATCCTATATGACCGGATCGGTGACCGGATTGTTTCGAGCGGCATGACCACCACCGGAATCATGGGCGCGTTCCGGACCCTGATCGCCCATTACGGATGTCAGGAAGCCGACCTCAACCTCATGATGACCGGCGGCCCGGACGGTGATCTGGGGGCCAACCAGATTCAGAGCTACCAGGGCCGGATTTGCCTGATCATCGATGGTGGCTCCATCCTGTTTGACCCGCAGGGACTGGACCGGGAGTCGCTGATAAAAATCGCATTCATGAGGCACACCTCGCCCCGGGCCAATTCCAGGTTCTTCCCGACGGAGAAGCTGAGTTCCCAGGGATTCATGGTTCCCATCGACGCCAAAAACGTGTCGCTTCCGGACGGCACCATCGTGGAAGACGGCGCACTGTTTCACCGCGGTTTCCTGTCCGATCCGGAAAACCGTCGCTTCATCAGCCAGGCAAATATTCAGGCATTTATCCCTTGCGGGGGCTTCAAGGACACGATCAACCGAAACAATGTCCGGGATTTTCTGGCGGTGTTCCAGGAGCTGAAGTTTATCGTGGAAGGGGCCAATGTCTTTTTTGATGATGCCGCACGCCGGATCATTGCAGGCAGCTCCATCCGGCATATCAAGGATACCACGGCCAACAAGGGCGGTGTCTTTTCCAGTTCGGTTGCCGAAGTGCTGACCGCGTTTTTGCTTCAGGAAGACTATGAGGCGGCACTGCTCGGCGACATCCGAACACGCTGGGCCCTGATCCGGGATATCATGACGCGGGTCGACCGGTATGCCCGGGCCGAAACGCAAATGCTGATTCGTATTCATGAAGCCGATCCATCCGTTCCCTTGTTTGAACTTTCGGAAAAAACCAGTGAACAGATTTTTGATCTTCAGCGGATCTGCGAACATCACATTGGCGTCATCATGGCCGACGAGGAGCTGGTTTGGACAGTGTTGGAGAACTACATCCCGGCGATCCTGATCCACCGGTTGGGAAAAGAGGCTATCATGAATACACTTTCTGCCGAGGAATTGAAGCCGTATCGGAATGCCATCATCACCAAAAAGCTGGCATCCATGGCCTTTTACAGCTTTGGCGCTGACTGGCAAAACGTTATGGACAGAATATCCACCGATTTTAGCGACGGGTTGCGGATCATTACAGGGGCCATGTCACAAGGGCCCGGGGCAGCATGATACGGGATCAGTTCATCGCTATTGATGATGTAAGGGATGTCGAATTTGTTAAAATACCGTTTTCCCGTCATTGCGGCGAAAGCCGCAATCCAGATCGTTATATTCTGGATGCCGGATCAAGTCCGGCATGACGATATTCGAGATTTTATCTGAAATCAGAGATTCTTTATTCATAAACAGTATTTCAGTATTTTTAACATCCCTAAGGTATATCCTCACCCTGTTGTCTTCCCAAAATCATTATCCTGAAAGCTATAATGAAAAAAGCCCCGGAAGCAGTGTATTGCCTCCGGGGCTTTTTAAATTGCCATCCGTCAAGGGTCAGCAGCAAAAAGATCAATCAAGCCATCAGGCTGCTTCCATGACCCGTCGATCGGCCATATCAAACAAGGTTCGTTCCCGGGCCTTGTCAATACCAAGGGCCTTGCGTTTCTTGTCGATGTGATCGATCATCAGCCGGGCCATTTCATACGGGTCGACTGTAAAACCCCATTTTCCCAGACCCTGCTTTTCCATGCCGCTAAACAGCAGATCGTGAAACCGCGTCTTCTCGACAACCGGAAAGGTTACGCCAAAAACCGTATATACACCTGACGCAACAAAGTACTGACCAATGGCGATTGCTTTTTCACTCATCCACTCCGGGGCTGCTCCTGCAACCGGAAGGCCTGCAATGGTATCGCCAAGGCCACCCTCCCGAACCATTTCAGATGCTGCCACAAGAATCCGACTGTTATCGACACAGGCGCCAAGGCCCAAAACCGGTGGCATACCAACGGTTTCACACACTTCCCGAAGACCCGGACCCGCCAGAACCGCAGCTTCCGGAATCGTCAGGCCTGCCTTTGCCAAGGCAATCTGGGAACATCCGGTCTGAAGCACCAGAACATCATTTTTGATCAGCTCCTTGACCAGTTCAACATGAACCCAGTCCTGTTTGACTCTGGGGTTGGTGCATCCCACAACGCCTGCCACGCCGCGAATTCTACCGTTAATGATATTCTCATTCAACGGCGTGTAACTCCCCCGGAAGCTTCCGCCCAGCATGTAGCTGATGTATTCATGTGAAAAACCGTGAACGCCGGCATTGACAATTTTAGGAATTTCTACAGGATATTTCCGGTTTTTGAATCGGGAAATCGCCTTGATCACAATTTCATCCGTACAGGCTTTCGGATCACGATCATTGAACGGAATGTGCTGGGCGCCTTCGATTTTGCATCGGGAGTTGGTTGTAAACATCAGAGTGCCATAGCATTCGGCAACCTTGGCCAGTCCCTGTTTGATACACTGAACATCGACGCCCAGGGCATCCACTGCACCGGTGACCAGAACGGCTTCGGTTGACATGAAATTTCCGGCATGGGGAATGCCATGTCGAACCAGCATTTCGGCACCGGAACAGCACATGCCAACCAAATTGATACCTGCGGCGCCAGCTTCCTTTGCCGCCTGAATCAGTGAGGGTTCATTGACGGATTCCAGAATCGATTCAAAGAGGCTGGGTTCATGACCATGAATGATGACATTGACCATGTTTTCTTTCAGAACACCCATGTTAACTTCAACACTTACCGGAGATGGGGTTCCAAACATGATGTCTTCCAACTCTGTGGCAACCATGGAGCCGCCCCAACCATCTGAAAGAGCGGTCCGGCTGAATTGAAGCGCGATATTTTCATATTGCTGATCAACGCCCATGTGGGTCCTATGCATCATTTCCATGATTTCCCGCATGGCACCGCGGGGGACAATACCCAGTTTTCTCCAGGTTTCGAGTGTCTTGGGTGGAACCCGTTTTATAAATGGAATTTCCCCATCCAGTTGGATATAGGTTTTTTCCAGCTCCGTATACAGTTCTTTGGCAATCTCGATAACGGTTTTACCTTCAACATCGATGCCGATAGATCGGGCGACATTTTCTAATTTGACGGTGTCTTTGATTTTGTAATCGGTAGCATGGCCATTAACCACATCCCGAAACAGATCCAGAATTCCCATGCCGTGATCGGTATGCGCAGCCGATCCGCTGGCTACCATGCGTGCAAAATTCCGGGCCTGAATCGTATCGATATCCGCGCCACAGACACCCACTTTGCCATAGGGGTCCTTTGAATTCAATCGGCACGGCCCCATTGCACAATGCTTACAACAGGCTGAATCCGCGCCGATTGGGCAGGCTTTCATGTTGGCTGCCCGATCAAAAGCGGTTTCAACGCCATCCCGCTGAGCTTTTGCCAGCATCTGTGCAGTGGCTTCGCAGATGGTTACATCTTTTGGATTGATCCGTTTTTCGGTATCCGTTTTTTTTGTTTCCATTAACAATATCCCCCCTGAAATTTTAACGGTTTATGAATGATGCGCGAAATTGCCATAATGAAGACAGATTCCAAGTCCTCTATTATAGGAATCATTATTAGTAACATTAATTTTCATCTAATCTTTTGTCAAGAGGATATGTGAACGGAAATGGGTTGTTTTTTTAAAACTCTATGGGGCAAGACCCATTGCTTTATTCAATTCCAATGGTTAAAGTAAATTCAGGTTTTAATTTCCATTCAACACAAAGGGGGGCTTTGTATGAAAAAAACAGGATCCATTCGCATTGTGACCATGGTTTTGGTGTTGATAACGGTTGTTCTGATGTCAGGCCTTACATCTGCAGAAGAATTTATGCCGTTGTCAGGGGAAGGCAAACAGATATGGATTGGAAAGGAATATTATTTTGTCTACAGTTTCAACAAAAAACCTCAGCTTGGAACGAGCATCCTGAAAGTGGAACTGTATGACAAAGACGGCAAACGCGACACAACGCTGAAAATCACCGGTGATTCCGGTATGCCATCCATGGCAGGACATCACGACAGTGGGGACATGGTTCTTCAAAATAACAAAAAGGGCGACTATCTGCTTCCCGTCAATGTGGTCATGCCTGGCGACTGGGAAGTCCGGTTGACCTTTCTGAAAGACGATAAACCTGTATTCAAAGGGAGCATTCCATTCCATGTATAATCGAATTCTATGGTTAACGGCTATTGGTTGGCTGATTGCCCAGCCTGGTCATGCTGCCGACTATCTGATGTATTTCGAGGCCCAGGGAATTGCCGGCTATTCCAGCCAGCAGGATAAGATGGTCTTTAATTCAAAAGATGAAGCAGAAACCATGCAGAAACCGTCCATTGGCGTTGACTATCTTCAGCGGTTTTCCGGAGCGACCGGGGATTTTGCCAGTTTTGCGCTTCAGGCACGTCTGGTTTACGATGATCAGGATGACGAGAAAAATGCAGAAGCGCAGCTCTATAATGCCTGGTTCAAATACAAAGCCGGATGGTCGGATGTCTGGATCGGGCACAATCGTCCGGCACTGGGATTATCCTCGTATTTTGACAGCCATGCCCTGCTGTTCGACACAATGGCCATGAACGGTTTTGGGTATGACCGGGATTGGGGCGTCGGCACCTATCGGGATTTTTCCTGGGGAAATCTGGCCGTTTCGCTGACAACGGGAAGCGGAATGCCCATTTATTTCAAGGGAAACTATCTTGCCGCGGTCCGGGCATCACGTGGCACGCTGAATCAGGATAACTACAATCTGGGCTTTTCGGCCGGCTATGGAAAAACCCTGGAAACCATGGGCTATAACCTGATCATGGATGAACCGCAGGAAATGGCCATGGCCGGCGTGGATCTCACCTGGCTGTGGGACAATTTTGAAAGCCGCTGGGAAGCGATGGGCGGCCGGAATCAGGATGAAAACGCAGTGGCCCTGTTCTGGCGACTGGGCGTCAACCTGCTGGATGAAGCGCGTCTGAAGCTGGAAATTCAGCCCATGTATCTGAAAATCGGGGCGGAAGAAAGCTATCAGATTGCAGCCGGACCATCCTGGCTGCTTACGCCGGATATCACCCTGCGATCCATGTATCATTACGATGAAGCCATGGATGATCACCGGGTTATTTTTCAGATCTATTGGTACCGGAAACTGTAAAAGGTCACTATCAAGGGCTTGATCAGCCCCTCGCCATGAAAATGATGTCTGCCAATTGCTGGTGACAAGTGACATGTGACGGGTAACGAGATACAAACCATTTTCACTGTAATCGGTCATGAACAGACACAGGAAACCCGTCACTCGTTACCCGTCACCGGTTACTATTTATTTTTTCGGCAAAGATACAAAGGGAGCATGATATGAAACAGCCATTCAACATATGGATGATGACGTGTGTCGGCCTGCTTTTTTCTGTTTCTACCGGGTGGGCCGCAGTGGGCTGTGATTTAAACGACCCGGATCGGGATGTGGCCCGTCTGTTCCCCGGCTCGAGCGGATATAAAACGGTCTATGTTTCCATCGACAAAAAAGGCGGTGAGCCGCTGCTGAAAGAGATCGAGGCGCGTCTGGGTGATAAATTTCAGGGTTTGTTTGAAACAGCCGATGTGCCATACACCATCTACGAAATTTATCGGGACGTGGAAAAAATTGGCTATATTCACGGTGTCAATCAGAAAGGCCAGTTCGGCGGCATCCAGGTGTTTCTGACACTGGATCTATCCGGAGTGGTTAAAAATCTCTATTTTCAGAAACTGACATCCAAGGCTGCGACAGCGCTGCGGTCCCCGGAATTCGGCAGGCAGTTCGAAGGTCTCAGTCTGACAGATTTTTATGCCTATGATGTCGCATCCGGAAAAGTCGTCGGTTCATCTCCGGTTTCACAGATCAAAAATCCGGCACCGGAGGCTGATATTGACTTTCGGGCCGCCATGCGAGCCACCAAAAAAAATCTCATCCTCATGGATGAATTCGTATTTGAGAATCGCCGCCTGAAAGTCCTGCCCAGGCCATCGAACTAATCGGAAAGGAGCCCGTGCCATGTTAAGCATTTATCGGGTGTCTTATAAAAATCTGCTGAGAAAAAAGACCCGCAGTATTCTCACCATTATCGGTATCGGGCTTTCGGCCTGGGTCCTGGCCAGTTTGCTGGGATTCAACCGGGGGTATGAGAATGCCCTGAACAAGGACATCGACAACATGGGGTTTCAGGTGCTGCTGACCGCCAAGGGATGTCCTTACGAAGCCGCGACCCTGATGTTGAAGGGTGGAACCGGGCTTCGGTATATGAAAGAATCCATTACTGAATCGGTTTTGACCAATCCCGAGGTGGAATCCATCACGCCTATGCTGATGCATGCCGTTTTTGACCCGAACAAGGGTGAAAGCGGCGGTATCACGGCCTATCTGGGGGTTGATCCGGCCAGTTTCCCTGCCATGAAAAGCTTCCTAGAATTCAAACAGGGCGCCTGGTTTTCCAATCCGGATGCCCATGAGGTGGTCATGGGATATGAAGCCGCCGAGCTGGAGCAGCGTGAAGTTGGAGACAGTCTGCTGATTCCGGAAAAAAACATCGAGCTGAAAGTGGTGGGCGTGTTGAAGCGAACCGGAACCCAGGATGACGGCACGATATTTCTGCCCATTCGCACCGTTCAGACGATCTTTGAAAAACCGGGGGATCTTACTGGACTGGGCATCAAGGTTAACAAAGATGCTGATATCGCCAAGTTTGAAGAAAAACTCTACGAGCTTCCCGATGTTCAGGTCGTGAGTCTGGCCCAGGTCAAGCAGACCATCATGAATCTGGTTTCAACGGCCAAAGTCATGGTGGCGTCCATTGCCGTGATTGCCGTGGTCATTGCCATGGTCGGCGTTATCAACACGGTTCTGATGTCAGTTTTCGAGCGGTTTCAGGAAATCGGGATATTGAAAAGCATTGGAGCCATGCCGTTTGATATTTTTAAACTGATCTGGGTGGAGACGCTGGCACTCTGTCTTCTGGGAGGGATCTGCGGTGCGGCGCTGGCCCTTGGGCTGTCGCAGATGACAGGACTTCTGATCCGCAGGCTTTTGCCTTATGCGCCGACCGGATCACTGATCGAGCTGACGCCGGACATTGTCCTGATCACCCTCGGAATGGTGGTGGTCATTGGACTGGTCAGCGGAATCTATCCGGCATGGCGGGCCGCACGGGTCCGTCCCCTGGAAGCGATTCGAAGCGAGGTGGACTGATGAAACCTGCTGAAGACATTCTGATATCAGCCGACGGGCTGACCAAAATTTATACCCGGGGCAGTGAAGAAATCCATGCCATCCGGGACATTTCCCTGAAGATTCGCCACGGGGAATATGTCGCGTTCATTGGTCCGTCCGGATCCGGCAAAACCACACTGATCAATATCCTGGGCTGTCTTGACAATCCGTCATCCGGCTCTCTCGCCATCGATGGCCGCATGGTCATGGGGAGCGGCAAGCCGCTGGGTGAAACTGAATTGACCGCCATTCGCCGGGAACGGTATGGATACATCTTTCAGAAATTTTATCTGATTCCCACCCTCACCGTGGCAGAAAACATTCTGCTGCCCTGCACCTTTTATCATAAGGGCGGTGCAGAAGATCATCTGATTTATCTGCTTGATCTGCTGGGTCTTTCAAACCGGCAGCAGCATCTTCCGGGGCAGCTTTCCGGCGGTGAAATGCAGCGGGTAGCCATTGCCAGGGCATTGATCAACCGGCCATCGATTCTTCTGGCGGATGAGCCGACCGGCAACCTGGACACGGCCAGGAGTCAGGAAATCGGAGAGGTTCTGAATCAGTTGAACCGGAAGGAAGGCCTGACGATTATTCTGGTTACCCATAACCTGGTTCTGGCCCGAACCGCGGATCGCATTATCGAACTTCAGGATGGCCGGATATTGGATCCATAGCCGAAGGGGTGTACATCAACCTCCCTCACGGCCCCCTTCTTTGCAGCATAGCCATGAACCATTTCTGGGCAATGGTCTGATATCCTTCGGCATTTGGGTGCAATCCATCTTCAGAGACCAGATTGGCCCAGTTATCAATTACGGCCGCGTATAGATCTGCAAGCGGAATTTTCTGGTCTCTTGCCAGTTGCCGAATTGCCGGGTTATACGTTTCCGGGATTTGTTTCAGGTCTTTAACCCCGTCTCTTTCATCCGGCGTCAGGGTCGCAATTATGGGGCGCAACCCGGAACTGCGACTTTTTTCAATCATCTGATTGAGGTTGAATAGGGTCGTCTCCAGGGAAATGCCTTCCCATATATCGTTGGTTCCCTCCAAAATCAGAATGGAATGCGCAGTGACAGATGCCAGTACACTGCTGAGACGGTTTACCCCATGTGCCGTAGTTTCACTGGCCAGGCCGAAATTCAAAACCATGGGGTAGCCGCCAAAAGCAGGGATTAGCGCTTCCAGATCCGGCTCATACCCCCCTACCCTTCTGCCGTAACCCGGATCGGTTATATAGGGATAACCCTGGGTGATGCTGTCACCAAAGCCAATCCAGACCTTTCCGCACCAGCCGTTTGGCGCCATGAACATCCAGAGCAGGATAATCGCCACACTCCAAAAGGCCTGTTTCACTGCTTGCCTTCCAGTGAGCTGGATTTTCAGCAAATGTTTCGGGAAAATTTTCAATTCCATTTATCGTCATCCAAGAAAGAGTGTTAGAATTCATTTTCCGGACATTATTTTGTAACTATAGCTTTCCAGATCAAAATTTAGGGTGCGTTATCGGTCGGAGGCCAAGTGTCAGACTCTGATTTCTGCGCCCTGCTACCTTCCCAAAATCATTATCTTAAAAGCGATATATAGTGTATATATCATAACACCATGTTTTGACAAGATATAGCTTTCAAGATCGACGGAGCTTGTCCGATGACAGATAATCTGCTGTTTTTACTGAGCTGGTCTCCTGTTCTGGTGCTGACTGTTCTGGCGGTCGGATTCAAACAGTCCGCGTTGGCGCTGTCCATATATGGTACCCTGTTCAGCCTGATTCTGAGTGTCTGGATCTTCCAGACCCCGGTTTCCGTTGCGTTGATGGCCAGTTTGGACGGTATTTTAACCACCTTTCCGCTTCTACTGGTCATATTCGCAGGGATCCTGCTCAGCCAACTTCTGATGACAACGGGCTCTCTGAAGCGAATCGTCAACTGGTTCATGCAGGGCGTGACCAGTGCATTTATGCGCAACATCCTGATCACCATCGGCGTGGGAAATTTCATGGAAGGGGCCAGTGTCATCGCCGAACCGGTTGTCGCACCCATGCTGCGGGCCGGAGGTGTATTGCCGGTGGGGGCCGCCACCCTGTCCATTGTCGGATATTCGGGTCTGATGACGCTGGAATTATCAGGGATGATTCTGGCGGTTCATTCGCTGATCACCGGTCTCCCCATTCAGATGCTGGCCATTCCGTCCGCATGGCTTTCCATTCCCGCCACCCTGATGATGGCCGCATGCATTCCGTTTTTTTTAAAAGGGTCGGAGGACGAAGGCATCGATTTTGGCAGACAGATTTTCATCTCTTTGACCGCCGGGCTGATTGCATCCATCATTGCGTTGTTGACCGTTTATATCGCCGGGCCTTCCCTGGCTGGCATGACGGGCGGACTGGGACTGATACTCATACTGATCCGGATGGGCATTCGCAGGATGGCTGTCTCCAGACAGATATGGCTGGACCTGTCCCCGTTTGCTTTTATGATGATTGCGCTGTTTCTGGTCAATACCATTCCGTTTTTAAAAGCCCTGACGTTTGAGCACCTGAGACTATCGTTTCAGGTCATTCCGGTGCATACCATCATTCTGACTCCTTTTTTTTCCGCCTATCTCTATCTTTTTATTGCTGCAGGCCTGGCAGTCCGGATGTTCAGGCTGAACCGCGTTCAGATCATCCAGGTGATGCAGGCCGGACTGAAGAAAGGATGGCGGGCATGCCTGTCCATGGCGCTTTTTGGCGCCATGGGGCAGATCATTGCCTATTCCGGATACAGCGACAATTTTGCAACATTGAATCATCAGCTTCATATTCCCTGGGTTCTGTCCGAAGGGCTGAAGCATTACACCGGCAGTCTGTATCCGCTATTTGTGCCGGTTTTGGGATGGGCCGGAACATTTCTGACCGGATATGGCGTGGCCTCCCTGATGCTGTTTGGTCAGCTTCAAATTCAGGCAGCGGGACTTCTGGGCATATCACCGGCCTGGCTTTCCGCGGGCCTGGCTGTGGGTGCTTCCATTGGATCGATTTCCTCCCCGTTTAAAATTGCGATAGCCGCACCCATGTGCGGGGCCGTTGGAAAAGAAGGGGATATTCTGAGGTGGACCATTCCCATTGGCATTGCCTGTTCCATCGTCATCGGGATGATTCTGCTGGCGGTGGCATGATGGCATTTCTGTCCGTTTGCCGCACAGGTCGAAACCATTTTCCTTTCCCGAAAAGCGTTCCGCCGCCATTCAAAACCAGGTGCCGTATCATCCGCTGATTGCGGTTAACGGAAATGCCGTTCAATAGCTGAATATCTTTTTGTTCTTGACATTCAGATTCACGGATGATTAGGAAAAGGGCTTTTTGCAGTGGCTGTTCCTGCATATTCATCTCCATCAACACATGAAAGAGACTTATCCATGAAATTCTTTTTTGAACCCACTGGCATTGCCATTATCGGCGCCAGCGCCAATGCCTCTAAAGGCGGACATTCGATTTTGTATAATGTGAAAAAAGGCTTCAAGGGCCAGATTTATCCGGTCAATCCCCGATATCCCGAGATCCTGGGGCTTACCTGCTACCCATCGATTGCTGAGGTCCCCATTCCGGTTGAACTGGCCATTGTCTTTGTTCCAGCATATCTGGTGCCTCAGACGCTACGGGACTGCGCCAGCCGCGGCATTCCAGGGGTAATTGTCGAGTCCGGCGGATTTGCAGAAACCGGGGAATCCGGAAAAGCGCTTCAGGATGAATTGAAACAGATTCGACAGGAAACCGGCATTCGCATCTGGGGACCCAACTGTATGGGTGTGGTGGATGCGGTTCGAAAGCATGTGTTTTCATTCTTGACGCCAACTGTCTGGGATTATGGACTTCTGCCCGGAAATGTGTCGCTGATCGTTCAAAGCGGCATGCTGGCCGGCGGATTTCTGATCGATGCCATGAGTCATGGCGTCATGGGGATCAGCAAGGCGCTTTCCATTGGAAACAAGGTGGATGTGGAGGAGTGTGAACTGCTGGAATACCTGATACATGATCCCGACACCAAAGCCATTGCCATGTATCTGGAATCCATTCCGAATGGCACCCGGTTCATCAGCATGTGCAAAACCGCGACAAAGCCCGTCGTGGTGCTGAAAGGCGGAAAAAGTCAGGATGGGGCCCGCGCCGCCATGAGTCATACCGCCAGTATGGCCGGTGATGGCGCCGTCATTTCCAGTGCCCTGACTCAGGCCGGCGTAATTGAAGCCCATGATTTCAAACAGATGATGGATATCAGCCGGGCTCTGGCCACATTTCCCGATATTGATCCCCGGGCAACCGGCAGAACTGCCATTCTGACATTCAGTGGTGGCGCCGGAATCGTGTCTGCCGACTTTCTGAATGAACAGGGGCTTTCTGTGGCAAGTCTGTCCGAATCCACCCAAAAAAGTCTGAAGGCGGTATTCCCCGACTGGATGCCGGTCTCCAATCCCATCGATCTATGGCCCGCCGTAGAACAGCATGGCGGGCAAAAAACGTATCAGACGGCTATGGCGGCTGTCAGCCAGGATCCAAACATCGATGCGGTTTTGCTGCATCTGTACTCCGGCGGCTTTGCGCTGAATTTTGATATGGAACCCATGATGGAACAGGTTCGACAAGCCGGAAAACCGGTTTTTGCCTGGCTTCTGGGTGACCGGGATCATGCACAGAAAACCCAGACCATGCTTCAGGCCCTGGGGATTCCGGTGTACCGCGAGCTCTTCCGGTCGGTTGAATGTATTCAGGCGGTTTTTCAGCGAAGCCAATGGATGCATCGGGTCGGTTGCCAAAAACCGGTTATGCACCCGCTTCAGATAGACCATCCGGTTTTAAATGTGGTGAAACATGCCCATGGGATTCTGGATGAACATCTGTCCAAACAGTTTCTGTGCGCTGCGGGCATTCCGGTTGTGGCTGAAACCGTTGTCAATTCCAGGGAAGAGGCTGTAACTGCTGCTCATGAATTGACGTTTCCGGTGGTGATGAAAGGCCTGCTTCAGGGCGTGGTTCATAAAAGCGAACATGGGCTTGTTCATCTTCGTCTCAATTCGGAAGCCGATGTGGCTCAGGCGTTTGAGGCATTGAGCCAGGTTATCGACAATCAGGACAAAATACTTCTGCAACAAGAGGTGAGCGGCCGCGCCGAGCTGATTGTGGGCATGACCCGTGATTCACAGTTCGGGCCGTGCGTCATGTGCGGAATCGGCGGTGTTTTGGCCGAAGCCATTCAGGACAGGGTATTTCTGGCCACACCGTTTGGGATGGAAGAAGCCCTGTACATGATGGATTGTCTCAAATTCCAGTGTATTCTGAACGGATTCCGGGGTGAAGCGCCGCTGGATCGGCCGCTTCTGGCCGACATACTCGTTCGGATTGGTCGGATTGCCGAGTCATATCCGGCCATTTTGGAAATGGATATCAACCCGCTCATCATCGAGAATGGTCGTCCAGTCGCTGTGGATGCCACCATTGTGCTTCAGGAATAAAAACTACTCAGGTATTCATCCGATTTCTGATCCGGTTGACCCTGTCACCAATGGTGGCTGCGGCCAGCCGGATGTCTTCCAGCGTGCTCAAAGCCGCTTCTTTATCTGTCTGATGGCATTCGGCAAACGTGGTGATCTGGGAACTGTCCGTGGAATAGGACTGAAAACGTTCCACCAGACTTTCCAGAAGTGCGGCAGCGGCCGAATCCGCCAGTTTATACAGATACTGGAATTTGATGTTTTCCCGGTAATCCCGAAAATGGCTGATAATGGATTTTTCCGTTTCGGTCTTCATTCTGCCGACCGCATCGGACAACGCCAGCAGGCCATCATCTTCCCGGTTTTGAAACGGCCGTTTCAACAGACGCTTGATCAGGGTGATGGCGGTGTAGGCGCCCAGGCGCAGGACTGCCTCGGATTTGATTTTTGCGGAATAGCGCAGGGCAATGCTAGCCGGCGGCAGTTTCAAGTTTGCCCTGGATTTAATCCGGTCCATGTCCGGCAGTGAAAGCTTTTTCGGATTTGGTCCGGATTCAATCCCGATACCGGACAATGATTGATGGTATTCTGAAAGCGCCTCTTCCAGAAGTCCGTCAAAGGGTGCTGCGACAGATGCCAGGGATTCCGCGATGGCATGCTCCTCAGCCTTCACAAACCGGATGATGTCCGGATTCACCGATTCTGCAACAAATGTATCCAGCTGCTGCCGGAATTCCTGAAACACCAGGTAAAGGGCTTTTGTAAATCCATCCAGCTTCACCCGGTCTCTGTATCCAGTCAGGTCGATATGCTGACGATGAATAAAATGCATGATGGATGCCATGGGTCCGGAAGCCTTGAAATCAAAAAAAGTGTCCGTATTTGATTTCAAAGACCGCTTCAATTTTTCCATATGGCCGTTCAGGGTACTCTGAACCATGGATTTGAGTTGCAAAATCCGCTTCTGATGCTGATTGATTTTTTCAATGACCGCACCGGCGTGATCCGCATCCTGATTGAGCAGATCCATATTCATGCTGATCCAGTGGCTGACGGAATCGGCAATGGCGTGAATCCGCTCAATCGGATTGGCGAGTAGCAGGCGGAATTTTTCCGAGTTCAGTTTTTCAGTAAACGTATCCAAAAACCGGTGGGTTTCCTGATCGGAAAACTGGAACACGTCGGTTTCCTGTTCCCACTGCAACAGCCGCATGCGGTCTTTTTCCGGCAGATCAGGCTGAACGGCCCGAAAAAGATTGAAAAGGGATGAAAACACAAATACATCGGGATCGGGCCGGATCAGGGCGATTTCTTCCCGGATTCGATCGATCAGAAACCGAAGACTTTCCAGGGATTCATGCTCACTGAAGTCACAATTGATCACAAACAGAATATTGTCCGCGATTCCCATGGTTTTGATCATGGACAGGAACCGGATATCGGCCTGGCGAAGCCCGGTCCGGCTGCTGACAACATAAACGATCAGATGGGTTAACAGCAGGTAATCCTGAATCATGGCCAGATGCAGGGGATTGGGGGAGTCGCTGCCCTGACAGTCTGCAATTTCCAGATTGTCTGCCAACCACTCCGAATCGATGGCAAGCTCGATATCCTTCAGATAAACGGCCCTGGAATCATCTCCCACAAACGCCCGGTGATTCATAAAATGACTCCCGTCATGACGCTGAATGATCGCCTCATCCCGAACGATGTCTTTGACCGAATCATATCCTTTCAAATAGGATGCAATCAATGCCGCGTTCATATTGCGGGCCCCGTTGGTCACCATATACTCGGCATCCACGCTGTTCAGGGCGTTCTGAAGATCGGTCCGGTCAACCGGATTGCGGATATCCAGGCCATCCGGGCGCTCATCATTCTGAACTGATGGCAAAAACACCGAAGCCTGGGAAATATCGGCGTTGACCTCCTCCCATGATTTGAAATACAAGGTGGCGCTCAGGTTTTTTCCATTTCGAACACGGGTCACAATCGATGTCACCACACCGGCCCCGCGCTTTAAATGATCGTTCTGAAGCAGCGCATTGATGAACGTGCTTTTGCCGGACTTGATTGCACCGACCACCGCCACCCGCACGGTGTCTTCGTTCAGTTGAAGACCGATATGATGGCAGATTCTTTCCCATTCCCGGGTTGAAGCCCCGTCCAGTCCGGGTATGGCTTTAATTTTTGACATCAGGCAAGCAATGTCGTCTGCGGCCTGCATCAGTTCCTGCTTCAGATTGCGGTACACATCCATTTCAGATTCTCTTTTGAGATTTCAACATTGAAATATAAGATTGTTAACGAATTTTGGTTTTCATCCTTCATCCTTTATCCTTCCCCCTTCATCCTTCCGCCCTTCCCCCTTATCGTGTCAACTGCCGGTACCGGATGCGATGCGGCTGATCTGCCGCCGCACCCAGGCGGGCCTTCCGGTCCGCTTCATACTCGGAATAATTTCCCTCAAACCAGGTCACGCGGCTGTCGCCTTCAAATGCCAGGATATGGGTGGCAATCCGGTCCAGAAACCACCGGTCATGACTGATGACCAGGGCGCATCCGGCAAAATTTTCCAGGGCCTGCTCCAGCGCCCGCATGGTGTTGACATCCAGATCATTGGTGGGCTCGTCCAGCAGCAGCACATTGCCGCCTTCTTTCAGTATTTTGGCCAGATGAACCCGATTTCGCTCGCCACCGGAAATCATGCCCACTTTTTTCTGCTGATCGGTTCCGGAGAAATTGAAACGCGCCACATAAGCCCGTGAATTGACGTCCCGGGTGCCCAACAGAATCGAATCCTTTCCATCCGAAATGACTTCCCAGATGGTTTTATCCGGTTCCAGAATGTCCCGCGACTGATCCACCCATGCCAGTTTGACGGTCTGACCAATCTGAATGGTTCCGGAATCCGGCGCTTCCTGGCCGGTGATCATGCGGAACAGGGTGGTTTTTCCGGCCCCGTTCGGTCCGATGATGCCGACGATTCCGGCTGGCGGAATGGAAAAGTTGACATCTTCCATCAACACCCGGCCATCATACACTTTTGAGACATTTTTTAATTGGATGACAATGTCGCCCAGTCTGGGACCGGGGGGGATATATATTTCGGCATCCCGAACCGCTTCCTGGGTTTCCTGACCCAACAGCCGTTCATATTCCGTGATTCTGGCCCTGGATTTGGCATGTCTGCCTTTGGGAGACATGCGTATCCATTCGAGTTCCCGCTCCAGGGTTTTCTGCCGCTGGGTTTCTGTTTTTTCCTCGGTTCGCAGACGTTCCTGTTTCTGTTTCAGCCAGGACGAATAATTTCCCTGCCAGGGAATGCCGTGTCCTCTGTCCAGTTCCAGAATCCAGCCGGCCACATTGTCGAGAAAATACCGGTCATGGGTCACGGCGATGACGGTTCCGGGATAGGCCTGAAGATGATGTTCCAGCCAGGCCACGGTTTCGGCATCCAGATGGTTGGTCGGTTCGTCCAGAAGCAGGATATCGGGCTGCTGCAGCAAAAGCCGGCACAGGGCCACCCGACGTTTTTCTCCGCCGGACAGTATGGATGCGGGTGTGTCTCCGGGCGGGCAGCGCAGGGCATCCATGGCCATCTCCAGCCGGGAATCCAGATCCCATGCGTTCAAATGATCCAGTTGTTCCTGAATGCTTCCCTGCTTTTCGATCAGGGTGTTCATCTCATCGTCTGTCATGGGCTGGCTGAACTGTTCATTGATGGCGTTGTATGCATTGATCAGATCGACCGTCTGCTGAACACCCTGTTCCACAATCTGCCGGACCGTGAGGGATGCATCCAGTTGCGGTTCCTGCGCCAGATATCCGATGGAATATCCGGGAGAGGGAATGATTCTGCCGTCAAATTCGGTTTCAACACCGGCGATAATCCGCAGCAGCGTACTTTTTCCAGATCCATTCAGCCCCAGCACACCAATTTTGGCGCCATAAAAATAGGAAAGGGAAATATCCTTGAGAACGGGTTTTTTCTGATGATGTTTACTGACCCGAATCATGGAATAAATGATTTTATGGGGATCGATGCTCATGAATCGGCATTCCTTTCAAAACTGTCAATGGGTTGGGTCAATCGGGTTTGAATCATGTCTTCCAGTTGTTGAATCAGCGGCATCAGGGTGGCGCGATTTACGGCGCTGATCGGTGTTCCGTCATACAGACGGGTATAGCGCATCAGACTCTCCGAATCGATGCGATCCATTTTATTCAGAACACGGATGGTGGGAATATGCTGAAGGTTCAGCGCCTCCAGAATCCGTTCAACCGACTGGATCTGATCTTCAAACCGTTCATTGCTGACATCAATCACATGCAGCAGAATGTCCGCACTCTCCAGTTCTTCGAGTGTGGCCCGGAACGCGACCTGCAGTTCCTTTGGCAAATCCCGGATAAACCCCACTGTATCCGTGATGATGACATCGATATCCCGCGGAAACCGCAGCCGTCTGCTGGATGGGTCCAGGGTGGCGAACATCCGCTGTTCGGCCAGAACCTGGCTTTGGGTCAGGGTATTGAGCAGGGTGGATTTTCCGGCATTGGTATACCCGATGATGGAAATGATGGGAAGCCCTTTTTTCTGACGTCTGGATTTTTGTTGTTTCCGATGCAAAATCACGTCTTCCAGGGATTTTTCCAGACGGTTGATGCGATCTCTGGCCCGCCTTCGATTGATCTCAAGCTTTGTTTCGCCCGGCCCTCTGCCGCCGATGCCGCCGGTTAGCCGGGACATGGCCGTATTTTTGGTGACCAGGCGGGGAAGCATATATTTTAACTGGGCGAGCTCCACCTGAAGTTTTCCCTCACGGGATTTGGCACGCTGGGCAAAAATGTCAAGAATCAACTGGGTTCGGTCAATGACCTTGATATCAATCTGATCGGTAATGGATCGAATCTGGGATGCATTCATCTCCTGATCGAAAATCAGAAGGGTGATATCCTGCTGAAGGGCGGAAAGGGACAGTTCCTGAAGCTTTCCGGACCCCAGCAGAAACCGGGGATCCGCCTGTTTTCGATGCTGAACGATACGGTCCACCACATCGATGCCACACGACCAGGCCAGCTCCTCCAGTTCGTTCAGGGAATCCAGGGCCGCTTTTCTGGATGCGGTCGTGACACTCACCAGGAGGGCTTTTTCCTTTTTATCGGATGCCTGTTTTCCGCGCCATTTCTGCCCCAGTTCATTTTCGATGGACTGAATCAGTTGCAGGCAGTTCTGATTCAGTTGATCGGCGGGAAACGGACCCAGAATCTGCCAGGATTTTTGAGAATCGACTCCCGGCAGAATATGGGCGACATGCAGTTCAAGCGGTTTTCCGGAATTATCCAGGGTAATGGCTGCAATCAGGTCGAGCCGAAGCAGCGATAAATCGGTTAGGTCATCCGGACTGAGCGGTTCTTCATGCAGATGGGTATGAACCAGGCGGAGTCCTTTCAGTCGGCCGGTAGCCATCCGGTACTCACTCAGATCCGGTATCATCAGGCCGTCATGATCCCCGACAATCACGGTCACAACAATTCCCAGGCGGTTGATCAGCACACCAACCTGGCGCTTGATGTCACTGGAAATTTGGCACAGATCATTGGCCAGATCAGGGGATATGACATATTCCGCCGCTGTTTGAATGTGATGCAGATGCTCCAGAGCCAGTATCTGGCTGGATTTGAGTCCACCAATATTTCCGTTCAGTTTTTTCATCACGCGTCCACGGCCAGGTTTTCAAAGCGGGTATAGGATTTTAAAAATGCCAGATTGACGACACCGGTCGGCCCGTTTCTGTGTTTGGCAACAATGACCTCGGCTTTGCCCTTGTTGGGATTGTTCTCATCCCGGTTATAGACCTCATCCCGATAAATGAATGCCACAATATCGGCATCCTGCTCCAGGGCACCGGATTCACGCAGATCCGACAACTGGGGACGCTTGTCGCTTCGCTCTTCCAGCTTTCGGTTCAACTGGGACAGCGCAATGATCGGGATATCCAATTCCTTGGCAAGGGATTTGAGGGAACGGGAGATTTCCGATATTTCCAGGTCCCGGCGCTCGGCAGATACCGGGCTTTTCATCAACTGAAGATAGTCGATGATGATCAGTCCCAGATTTTCTTTTGTTTTCAAGCGTCTGGCATTAGCCCGTATGGATACCGCAGAAATATCGCCGGAGTCATCAATAAAAATGGGTGCATCATACAAAATGCCTGCGGCATGGTTCACATCAGACCAGTCTTCGTCGGTAAAAAATCCATCCTGAACACGTTCGGATGGCACCCGGGCCTCGGCGCAAAGCATCCGCATGGACAATTGTTCCTTGGCCATTTCCAGTGAAAAGATGGCACAGGGGACATTGGCGTCCACCGCAACATTGCGGGCAATGTTTAAAGCCAGCGCGGTTTTTCCCATGCTGGGTCGGGCTGCCAGAATGATCAGATCCGAATTCTGAAGTCCGAATGTCAGCTTGTCGAAGCCCTTGAATCCGGTAGGAATCCCGGTATATTCGGCTTTGTTTTTTCTGCGATCCTCCAGTTTGTCGACGTTGACGTCAATCAGACCGCTGATGTGATTGAAGGCCGGTTTGACCTTGTGGCCGGATACCTCAAAAATGGCGGATTCGGCAAAATCCAGAACATCATCCACGTCGCCCTGATCCTCAAAGCACCGCCTGAGTATCGCATTTGATTTTTCAATCAGACGTCTCAGGCTGGCCTTGTCGCGAATGATGTGCGCATGGTGAATGGTATTGACGGCAATGGGAATGTTGTCGAGGATCTGAACCAGAAAGGAAGGACCACCAACCGTCTCCAGATCCCCCCGGCTTTTGAGTTCGTTGGTCAGGGTGATGAGATCGACCGGCTCTCCCCGGTTGAATAAACTCAGAATGGCCGAAAAGGTTTTTTGATGGGCAGAGCGGTAAAAATCGTCCGCAGACAGAATATCTGCAATGTCCTGAAGCGTCGTGTTGTCGTTTAACACAGATCTGATAATGGATTCTTCAGCTTCAATGCTTTGCGGTGGAAGACGATACAGCGAGGGATCTGTCCCGGTTTGGGTTGATCTTTCAGTCACCGATTGTTGTTTCCTGTGTAGTTTTCATTGGAACGATATAGACTTTCAGAAAATTCATTTCACAAGGCAGCAGGGAGGGGATAGGCCTTTTCTTGGCCATCCCCGACCGATAACGCACCCAAAATCTTTATTTTGAAAGCTATAGCTGAACATCATCTGCATAGCTGTATATTCGGATACCGAGCTTTTCCGCTACCGGTATTGCATTTGGGGCCACCATCGGAGAAATTACGATCATTTCAGTAGCCTTTCGCTGATGACGCACTTCATAGTATCGGACCTTTCGCTCGAATATGTACATCTCGGGTTTACTCATCGAGGATTTAATTTCGGCAATGATCAATATCCCGTTTTTAATGATGATATCCAATTCGATCTGGTCCGGCCTGCCAAATACCACCCCCTCATCATCGTATTCCGTAATATTCAGAACTTCCACTTTGGCAAATTTTTCCAGAATGCCTTTCATCGCATTGCGGAAAGCCTGTTCGGTATGCAGGCCCCATCGCGCGCCCAATGCCCCGATTGTGGTATCATGCTTTCTGGCCAATGCTCCGACATCGGAGAGCATTTCGTTGATGACTTTCTGATTGGTTTCCCATTTTCGATTTTGTTCATCCCATTTTTGATTTTGCTCATCCCATTTTTGGTTCTGGGAATCCCACTTGCGATTTTGTTCTTCGCGGTCACGTTTCAACTCATCAAGGATACGGTCAAAACGGTCTTCCGTAAGTGATTTATCAGCAAAATGCCGGCGTGAAATCTGCAAAAAATACTGGTGTATTTCCGGATCTTCCTCCAGAATAGCCGGAAGCTCCTTAATAATAATTTTCTTGATCTCCTGTGTCGTCAACATGGGCCCCCCCTATATTTTCTATAATTCTATAATACCTTAATTTCTGAACAATTCAATACCGATGACATGCATCATCATCATTCCTTTCATCCCGACGCTTATCAAAGCCGTCTTTTGCAGGAATGGTGGATGGCGTGTAAAGCATTCGATTTTTTTCCGGCAACAGAAAGCTTGTAAAATAGAGATGATCTGATACATTGAAAACATCGCTTTCCAGTTCATTAGGATATTTATGAGATACCGATATATATTTCTTTCACTTTTTGCCTGGATTTCTTTTTGCCTGTTTCTTTTTTACGGTATTTATCAGATCGCAAAAGACAAAGCCGTTGCCGACCTGAATGCCCGGCAGTCGATCCATATCCACCAGGCAGCCAAAGCGATTGAGTGGTATTTTGATCACTGGGTCATTCTTCTCACAAGAACTGCCCAAATGGATTCCATCATCCATCTTGACACAATAGGGAAAAAATATCTGGAATTTATTCTTGAATCCCATGCGCAGGGAATCGAGGGTATATCACGTGTCGATCAAAGCGGCAGAATTGTTTACACGCTGCCATACGATCCAAAGTTCATCGGGGCTGATTTGTCAGGGCAGAAACATATTCAAAAAATCATGAAGACCCGTCAACCCGTTCTGAGTGGTGCGTTTCGGACTGTTCAGGGATTTGACGCGCTTGCGCTGCACGTCCCTGTCACCACCGCAGCCGGAGACAATGTCGGAATGATTTCCATCCTTCTGAATTTTGAAGTTATTTCAAAAAGGTTTCTGGAAAATATCACCATCGGTCAAACCGGATATGCCTGGGTGGTTGACAAAGACGGTATTGAACTGTTTTGTCCGGTGCCGGGGCATGTGGGGAACTCGGTCTTTGACAATTGCAGGGATTTTCCGACGATTCTATCAATGGCCCGGGAGATGCTTCAGGGACATGAAGGCGTAACCACCTATTTATTTGACAGAATCCGGGGGGATAAAAAGGAAACGGTTCTGAAGCATGCCGTCTATATGCCGATCCGGATCATCGACACATTCTGGTCCATCGTGGTTGCATCCTCCGAAGATGAAGTGCTGAATTCCCTGACCCAATTCAAGAACAGACTCCTTCTGGTGATCGGAATGCTGTTTGTCGGGGCGTTGTTCTTTTCTTTTTATGGAATCAAATCATGGATCGTTGTCAAGGAGGAAAAAAACCGCCAGGAGGCGCAGGCTGTACTGGCCAAAAGTGAGGGGCTGCTGAACGCCATTGTGGAGACCGCCCGGGATTCGATTTTTATCAAGGACAACGCGTTAAAATATATGAGGGTCAATCAGGCCATGGCGTCTCTTTTTGGAATGGAGAAGGAGACGATCATTGGTCTGACGGATTCTGATTTGTTTGGCAAGGAATCGGCACAACATATCGAGCCAATTGACCGGAGGGTTTTGACAGGCGAATCTGTGGAGGAGTATCCGTCAATACCGGTACACGGTGTAATGCGACATTTCCACATCATAACAGTTCCTCTGAAAGATCATTTTGGCCGTATAACCGGCCTGTGCGGCATCGCCCGTGACATCACCGAACGCATTAACAGCGAGGAGGCGCTGCGGGAAAGCGAGAACCGACTCCGCATGATTATGGAAAACACCAGTTCCCTGATCGCGGTACTGGATGACAAGGGGATCTATGAATTTGTAAACCCGGCTCATCGGATTCTGGGATGTGAACCCGATGAACTGGTGGGCACCTCCGGCTTTGAATTGATCCATCCCGATGATAGGGAACGGCTTGTGTTGATCCTCCATAAAGGCCTTCGCGGAGAACTGACAAAAATCAAGACCGATTACCGTGTTGTGGGAAAAGATGGTCGGACTTATTTTATTGAGGGGACCTTCGATTCCATCTGGAGCACCGGGGGGGAGCTGAAGAAGATTGTTTTTATCGGCGATGACGTTACCGAACGAAAACGCATTCGGGATGCCCTGGCCCACAAAGAAAAAATGCTTGCAGTCGTTATCATGGAAACCGGTTCCGGGACTTGGGAATGGTATGTGAAGACCGGAAAAGTCGTTTATAATGAACGCTGGGCTGAAATCGTGGGATACACCCTGGAAGAACTTCAACCGGTCAGCATCCAGACCTGGATGGACCTCTGTCACCCGGAAGATTTGAAACGTTCCCGGGAATTGGTCTATACCCATTTTTCGCAAAAATACCCTTATTACGCGTGTGAGTGCCGGCTGCGGCACAAGGCAGGACATTGGATATGGGTGGATGACCGCGGAAAAGTCGTTGAATGGTCGGAAGATGGCAAGCCCCTGTTGATGGCCGGAATCAGTATGGATATCACACAACGTAAGCAGGCAGAGGAAGAGAAGACAATCATGGAAGCCCAGAACCGGCAGCTTCAGAAAGCCAAAAGCCTGGGACTCATGGCAGGGGCAATTGCCCATCATTTCAATAATCAGCTTCAGGTCGTGATGGGAAATCTGGAGTTGGCTATGGCTGACCTGCCACCGAATAGCGGGCCGGACAATCCGCTTGCTCAGGCTTCAATGGCGGCCCGCAAAGCAGCCGGGGTCAGTGGCCTGATGCTGACATACCTGGGTCAGACTCCCGGAAAACAGGAGGCGATGGACCTTTCGGATGTCTGCCGCCAGAGTTTGCGCATGCTCCATGACGCCATGCCGAAACATATGGTTGTGAAAGCGGATTTACCCGATCCAGGTCCGGTGATCATTGCCAACACATCCCGGATTCATCAGGTACTGACCCATCTGCTTACCAATGCCTGGGAGTCTCTGGCTGACCCCAACCGTACGGTTTATCTGACCGTTACAACGGTTTTGCCGGAAAATATCGCCACAACGAATCGGTTTCCAGTTGACTGGAAACCCGGGAACACATCCTATGCCTGCATTGAGGTCCGAGACTCCGGCTGCGGGATCGCACAAAAGGATATCGAGACGCTTTTCGATCCTTTTTTCACGACCAAATTTTCCGGGCGGGGTTTGGGGTTACCTGTCATCCTGGGAATTGTTCGCGCAAATAACGGGGGGGTTACCGTTGAAAGCGAGCCGGGTCAGGGGAGTGTCTTTCGAATTTTTTTACCGGTATCAGGGCAGAAGGCCACCGCCCCATCGGATAAACCGCATAAACCCAGCCGAATTGCAGACGGCAGTACCATACTGCTGATCGAAGATGAAGAAATGGTACGCAAGATGGTTGTGGCCATGCTGTCACAAATGGCCATAACCGTCATTCCGGCCAGAGACGGTATCGAGGCAGTAGAGTTATTCCGACAGCATCAGGATACCATCCACTGTGTGCTGACCGATCTGACCATGCCCCGAATGAGCGGATGGGAGGCCATATCTGCGCTGAGATCCATTCGGCCGGATATCCCGGTAATCCTGGCCAGTGGCTATGATGAGGCAAATGTAATGGAAGACAACCATCCGGATATGCCTCAGGTATTTTTACACAAACCATTCTCTGCGGCTGATCTTAAAGCGGCGCTGGAAAAAGTGATTGGGGCAACATCCGCGGAACACAACGGCCAGGTGGCGTCCACCTGAAGATGGCCGGGGATCATTATCCTGAAGTCTATGGGGGGCCAACGGATGAGCTGGATGGAATGATTGTGATAAGTGGCATTCATGAATGAGCAGCGAGTCAGAAGATAAATCTGGAAGGGCTATGGCGAAACCATCGCCTATGGTGGGATTCAGTTGAAAGAGGTGAACATTATGAGCAGTCTATATGATCAGGATTTTTACCAGTGGACGATTGAACAGGCGAACCTGTTGAAGACCGGGGCATTGAGTCAGTTGGATGTCGAAAACCTGATTGAGGAAGTCGAAAGCATGGGAAAAAGCCAGAAAAAGGAATTGATTAGCCGCTTGACCGTGTTACTGACACACCTGTTAAAGTGGGATCATCAACCAGCACGTCGCGGGAAAAGCTGGCTTAAAACAATTGCGGCTCAGAGAACCGAAATTGATTTTCTTTTATATGACAATCCAAGTTTGAAAAATGAAATGCCAAACACCCTGATCAGGGCATATCGGGCTTCCATCAAGCAGGCCGCGACAGAAACAGGATTAAAGATTTGTGCATTCCCTGAAACCTGCCCATATACGATTGAGCAGATCTTGGGGGAATGAAAGAGGTGATTACGTGCCGGTGGCCCCCATATGGCATCCGGCGCCTGCCTGAACGTTGTGGATGATATTCATCAAACTGGAACAGCACGGTAAACAGGTAAACGCTCATGCCGACAAAACCCACGTATGAAGAGTTGGAAAAACGGATTCAGGATCTGGAAGAGTCCATAAAAAGCCACAAAGCAGACGAGGCGCATTTTCGGGAAAGTGAAGAACGGTTTCGGGCCATTTTTGAATTTGCGCCGGTCGGTGTGGCTGTCATCGATACCCATCGAAAATTTATCCAGGTGAATGATCAACTCTGTCACATTCTGGGGTATGGTCCGGATGAACTGGTGGGGCATTCATTCAATGAATTTACCCATCCGGATGATCGGGAAGGCGGCAGAGAACGATGGCGGCAACTCCTGAACCGCGAGGCGGACTTCAACCAGGCAGAAAAGCGATACGTGCACAAGGATGGCCGGATTATCCGGACAATTGCAAACAATGCATTGATATCCGAAAAGAATGGCGAACCGGCATATGTGATCAGTCATCTGGTGGACATCAGTGCATGGAAGCAGACCGAAGAAGATCGGACAAAACTGGAAGCCCAGCTCCGGCAGGCTCAGAAAATGGAATCGGTGGGCAGGCTGGCTGGCGGTGTCGCGCATGATTTCAATAACCGGCTTCAGGTGATCATGAGTTATACGGAATTGGCACTTCTTACCGCCGGTTCGGATAACCCGATTGCCAAGAGCCTGATGGAAATTCAAAAAGCCACGAATGGGGCAGCGGATCTCACCCGACAACTTCTGGCGTTTGCCAGAAAACAGACCATAAGCCCCAGAATACTGGATATGAACGAAACCGTATCCGGCATGTTGAAGATGCTCAAGAGACTGATCGGAGAAGACATTGACCTGGTCTGGAAACCCGGTTTGAATGTCGGAGCGATCCGAATGGACCCGACTCAGATCGATCAGATTCTGATCAATCTGGTCATTAATGCGCGGGATGCGATTGCCAATGTCGGAAATCTGACGATTGAAACAGAAAATGTCACACTGGATGAAACCTATTGCGCGAATCATGCCGGATTTCATGCCGGCCAATATGTGCTGCTGGCAGTCAGCGACACCGGCTGCGGCATCAGCAAAGATGTGATAGGCCTTATCTTTGAGCCGTTTTTTACAACAAAAGAATTGGGTAAGGGTACGGGACTGGGTTTGGCTACAGTTTACGGAATTGTCAAACAGAACAACGGGTTTATCAATGTTTACAGCGAACCGGACGACGGAACAACATTCCGGATTTATCTGCCAAGCGTTCAGCCTTTCGAAGCAGCGGTCAACCCCGCCACGATTCAACAGAATTCCCTGCGGGGTGACGAGATCATTCTGCTGGTCGAGGACGATGAAATCATTCTGGATATCGGCCGAACCATTCTGGAAAAATATGGTTATACCGTACTTTGGGCCAGTACACCCCAGCAGGCCATGGCGATTGCCCAAAACCATGTCGACAAGATCCATCTGCTGATTACCGATGTGATCATGCCGGGAATGAATGGTCAGGAACTGATGACCAGAATGCTTGCCATCAAGCCGGAACTCCATACGCTTTTCATGTCCGGCTATACCGCCAATGTCATTGCCCACCACGGTGTCCTTGATAAAGGCGTCAACTTTTTACAAAAACCCTTTTCGGTTAAAACCCTGGTTGAAATGGTCCGGAAAATCCTGGATGAGTAGTGGCTTCACGGGAAACACTCATGATAAAGGGCTTTCTCACTACCCCCAAAGATGGGGTATCGGTCGGGGATGTCCAATAAAGGCCATATTTAAGGACGATCGGATGGATATCAAGCAAATTCTCAAAGAAAAGCTGCTTCCGCCTTTGGGGTCGTCAGAAGACAGTTTGAGTTACTGGCGCGAACGGATTTTGTTCGCCATGCTGGCCTGTGGGCTTGGTCTGTCTCTTGTCGTCATTCCACCAACACTGATCATGATTATCAACGAACGGTTATGGCTTTTGGCAGGGATTGACGCATGTGTCCTGATCGGTGCGACCTATCTGTTTTTCAGCCGGCGGCTGAGCTACAGATGCCGGGCCTTGAGTGCATTATTCCTCATGTTTGCCGTTGCGGCAGGGGTGTTATCGAATGCCGGTCTGGTCAGCGGTGGTACGGCATGGCTTTTTGGTTTTGCGGTCATGGCGGGTCTGCTGCTGGGGCTGAAAGCGGCTATCGTTTCCATTGTCATCAATCTGATCACCTTGAGCACCATTGGGTATTTGATTGTCAACGGCACCCTGGCGGTTTCTTTTCCGTTTATCGGGAGCATTGAACGGGCGTTGACGGCGCTTGTCAATTTCATCCTGATAAACGCAGCGGCTTCGATTTCGGCGGCGGTACTGGTCAGAGGTCTTGAAATTTCCACCCGCAGACAGAAGGAATCTGAGGTGTCGCTTCTTCTTAAAATTGAAGAGCACCAACTGTCCGAAGCTGCCTTGAAGGAGAGCGAGGAAAACCTTCGCCAGGCCGAGAAGGCCGCACGACTCAATGAATCCAGAATAGAAGTCTTATTGCAACTGCATCAGATGACCGGAGAGCATCTGTCGGAAATCGCTGGGTTTACGATGGAACAGGCGATTCGTCTTACAAACAGCACAATCGGCTACATCGCCTTTTTAAACGACGATGAAACCGTACTCACGATTCATGCCTGGTCCAGCATTGCCAGAGAGCAATGCCGGATTCAGGACAAACCCATCGTGTATGCCTTAGCCGAAACCGGTTTGTGGGGAGAGGCTGTCAGGCAGCGCCGACCCATCATCACCAATGACTACGAAGCGGAAAGTCCTTGGAAAAAAGGCATACCATCGGGGCATGTTCCCATTCGGCGGCACATGAATGTCCCCTGTTTCGACGAGGACCGGATTGTGGTTCTGGCCGGCGTCGGCAACAAGGAAAGCGATTACGATGAATCGGATGTCAGACAACTCAAGCTGCTGATGATCGGGATGTGGCAAATCATCCAGCGCAAGCAGACCGAAGAGGCGCTTCGTTCGGAGAGAGAGCGTTTTCGAACGCTGTTGCAGCAGGCGCCTTTCGGCATGGTACTGGTGCATGAAACGGGGTCATTCACGTATGCCAATCCCAAATTTACGGAAATTTTCGGTTATGACCTGAATGACATACCTGACGGCAGAACCTGGTTCAGACGGGCTTATCCTGATTCAGCGTACAGGAAACAGGTCATTATGAACTGGAAAGCGGATATTGATGGCCATCCGGTCGGCGAACAGCGGCCAAAAATTTTTGAGGTCGTCTGTAAAGATGGCCGGAAAAAAATCATTCATTTCATTGCGGTAAGACTTGAAACCGGCGAAAATCTGGTGTCATGCGAAGACATCACCGATAGACTGGTGCTGGAAGACCAGCTCCGTCACGCCCAGAAGATGGAGGCCGTCGGCACCCTTGCAGGCGGTGTGGCACATGATTTCAACAACCTGCTGCAGGGTATCGTTGGCTATGCCCAGATCCTGCTGATGGACAAGACCGCCGAAAACCCGGATTATACAAAATTGAAGGGCATTGAAAAGTCCGTGGAACGGGCGGCCAAACTGGTCCAACAACTTTTGCTGTTCAGCCGAAAGGCTGTCTCAGAGCGTCGCAACCTTGATCTTGATCAGGAAGTGGCACTGGCTGTCCGGATTCTGGAGCGAATCATTCCCAAAATGATTGATATCGAGATTCAGTCCGTCAAGCAGTTGTGGAATATTATAGCCGATCCCGTACAAATCGAGCAGGTGATTCTGAATCTGGGAACCAATGCGGCTGATGCCATGCCGAAAGGGGGAAAGCTTGTCATCAAGACACAGAACCTGACCCTGAATGTGGATGAGGCGCAACAGTATATCGATATCAATCCGGGAAACTATGTTTTATTGACGGTATCCGATACCGGGACCGGAATCGATCCGGAAGCCATGAACCATATTTTTGAGCCATTTTTCACCACCAAGGGTATCGGGAAGGGAACCGGGTTGGGGCTTGCCTCGGTTTACGGCATTGTCAAAGGCCATGGTGGATACATTCAGTGTCACAGCGAACCGGGCCGGGGTACAACATTCAGGATTTTTCTCCCGGCTGTTCCAGCCGTGAATGTCGGTCATGCACCGATTGAACCCCATATCACGCCAAAAGGAGGGGTAGAAACCATTCTGGTTGTGGATGACGAGGCCAGCATCCGGGAAATGATTTCACACATGCTCACGCGCTACGGATATAAAGTCATGACTGCGGCAAGTGGCGAGGAGGCGATTCGCTGTCACACCGAAACCATGGAATCGATTGATCTGACCATTCTGGATTTGAGCATGCCGGGAATGGGCGGCTATCGGTGTCTTCAATCGTTGCTCGAGGCCAATCCGCTGGTTCGCGTTCTGCTCGCCAGTGGATATTCCACCGACATGTCGGTGGCAAAGGCTCTGGAATCCGGTGCAGCCGGATTTATCGGCAAACCATACCGTCTGACCGAACTGGTAAACCGGGTTCGGGACATTCTTGATGCAATATAGACCTTCAGAAAAATAATTGCGCTGCGTTATCGGTCGGGGATGGCCGCAACAGGCCTATCCCCTCCCTGCTGCCTTGCGAAATGAATTTTCTGAAGTCTATCGCTTGAAAAATGAAAAAACCACTTGTGTTCGTTATCGGAAAGGAGAATGGCATGAAAAGAATATGGATTTTCTCGGGGATTGTTGTCTTTTTATTCATGAGCAGCTTGACCGGTTACCTTCGCGCCGCTGACAAGGGAACCCGGGATGAAGCTGTAGCGATGGTGAAAAAGGCAATCGAATTCATCAACGCCAACGGAAACGAAAAGGCGTTTAACGAGTTCAGCAACCCAAATGGCAAGTTTATTGACCGCGATCTCTATGTGATTGTGTATGACATGAATGGCAGATGCCTGGCCCATGGTCAACAGAAAGACAGGGTTGGGAAGGAATTGTTGAATGACAGGGATGGTGATGGCAAAGAGTACATGAAAGAACGTATGATGTTGATGAAGAAGCAACAGACAGCCTGGCAGAATTACAAATTCATGAATCCGGTATCCAAACAGGTTGAACCGAAATCCATGTACATCGAGAGACACAAAGATTTGATCGTCGGATGCGGGGTCTATGGCTTATAAGATAATGATTTTGGGAAGGCAGCAGGGAGGGGATAGGCCTTTTGGCGGCTGACGCCTTGAAAAACTGTCGGCCTTCCCCGATGGAATTGTCACCGACGTCTCAATGCCATTGACTTAAGCTTTATATCCGATTACCAGGCTTTTATACGTCATTCCGGCGGAAGCCGGAATCCAGTTTTTCGAACAGGTTATGGACCCCGGCTTTCGCCGGGGTGACATCGCAGAGAATGTATTTTTCCTTAAGTCAATGACATTGACCTACATCTCTGGAAGACAAATCCGGAAAATGGTTCCTTTTCCGGATTCTGATGTGAAGGTGATTTCACCATGATGTTTTAGAACGGTTTTCTGAGTGATCATCAAACCAATGCCTGTCCCCTTCCCGCCTTTTGTTGAAAAAATCCCCTGAAACAGCTTTTTCTGTGTGGCGTCATCCATTCCCTGACCATTGTCCTCTATCTGATATGCCACACCCCATTCCAATGGCCGAAGCGTTCGAATGACAACCGTTTTGGGGCCATCCGCACAGGTGTCATCGATGCAGGCATCAATTGCGTTCACCGCCAGATTGTGGAGACACAGGTCAATGGCGTCTTTATCCATCCGGACCGGAGCCAGGTCTTCTGTCAGATACAGCTCCAGGGCGATGCCGACAGATCGGGCATGGGGCAGCAGCAGGTCGAATACATCCCGGGCAGGCTGATTGGGGTCACAGGGCCGAAGCGTCAGTTCCGAAGATTTTCCATAATTAAGGAGATCCAGGGAAAGCTGTGCCAGTTTTTCCACATTTCCCTTGATCATGGTCCATCCCTGGGTCAGGTACGGGTCATGGTGCAGTTCAAACCCTTTTTCAAGGACAAAGGCGCCGCCCTTCAAGCCGGACGCAATATTTTTGATGGTATGTGAAAGACCGGTCACGGCTTCACCAAACGCGGCAAGTCGCTCCGCCTCGATCAGCTTCCGGGATTTTTCCTCAACAAGCCACTCTAGGTTTTCGGTATAATCCCGAAGCTGTTTTCGAATCGATATCCGGTCATCAGCTCGCTTGATGGCAATCTCGACCACTTCTGCACTGATGGGTTTTGTGATAAAATCGGTTGCCTGAAATTTCAGGCTTTTCATGGCCAGATCCATATCACCATGACCGGTCATCATGATCACCTCGATGTCCGCATCGATCTTTTTGATGGTCTGAAGCAGGTCAATACCATCCATTCCAGGCATTTTAATGTCGGTCAGAACGATGGATGGATGTTCCATTTCGATCAGTTTAACCGCATCTTCCCCATTTTCTGCTTCAAAAACCGTATGTCCCATGTCTGCCAGGGATATGGTGAGGACTTTTCGAATTCCGGATTCATCATCCACGACCAGAATCACATGCGTCATAGGGTGTCCTGCTGTTCCGCAACCGGAAAGGTCAAAATAAAGGTTGCACCGCCATCATCATTGTTGACAGCGTATATGTCCCCGTTGCATTCCTTGATGATGCCATAACTGATGGAGAGGCCCAGACCGGTTCCTTTTCCAACTTTTTTGGTGGTATAAAAGGGCTCAAATATTTTATCCAGGATTGGCAGCGGTATGCCAGTACCGGTATCGCTGACGAAAACCGTTACGGTTGTGGGCGTTGAACGGGTTTTCATGGTAATTTGAGACAGACATTTTCCGGTCTGACAGGATTCCTGTTTTTGTTCAATGGCGTCCCTGGCGTTTAACATCAGATTGATGAATACCTGTTCCAGACGCCCGGAATCAGCCAGGATTGTCGGTAAGTCAGGCTGAATATCCCATGTCACACCAATGCCTCTGGCTTTTAACTGCTGACTGAATATTTCAAACGCCTTTTTCAGTATATCGTTGATCTGAATTTTTTCCAGGGCCATTTCGGTTTTTCGGCCAAACTGCCTCATGTGGCTGATGATACGGGTCGCACGGTCCACATGGCTGTCAATTTCTTCTGCCAGCGTAAATAAAATTTCTTCCTTGATGGGCTCTTTCCGACCGATTTTTTTCATGAAAAAACTACTGGCGGTTTTGATGACCGATAGCGGCTGATTCAGCTCATGCGCCACACCCGTGGCCATTTCACCCAGGGTGGCCATTTTACTGGCCTGAAAAATTTGCTGCTCGGCTTCCAGCCGTTTGGTGATGTCGCTGGTGGTTACCAGAAGAACTTTTTTATCCGAGTAGTTGGACAGTGAAAACCGGATATTGACAAACAGAACCCCGCCATTTTGATGAATCTGTCGAGCCCGGTGAATCACGGAAGATGTGAGCAATTTAAATGCATAATGTTCCCGGTCTTCTTCCGGAAACAGATTCAGAAAAGGCATGCCGATCATGTCCTGGGCCTGATATCCATACACCGAACTGACACTCTGGTTGCAGTCTATAATCTCCAGATTCCGGATATCCAGCACAAAAACCGGATTGGGGATGTTGTTGAAAATGGCATAATATTTTTTTTCCGACTCGGCAAGCTTTTCCTCCAGTTGCTTGCTGCGGGAGATATCGATGCTCATCTCCATCGCGCCGACGATGTTGCCATCCGGGTCCTTAATCGGGGATGTCCGAACCATCCAGCAGGTTTTGGTTCCATCCTTGTTGAGCCCGGTTTCCTCACTGTAATGGGGCAGGCCGTCCTCAAACGTGTGCTCCACCGGACAGATCACGCATTTTTCTGTCCGCCCTTTGTACGCGCTATAACAGAACTGACCAAGCTGCTGGCCAAACCGTTCGGAAAACTCGCGATTATATTGAATGATCCGGTAATTTGTATCCTGAACCGTGATGATACAGGGCGCCTGCTCAAAAAGTTTCTGATATTCGTTTCGCTGGTTGTTCAACTCGAATTGTTTGTCACCGACTTCTTTTCCCATTTTCTGGAACGCTGCAGCCAATTCGCCCAGTTCGTCGTGACGCTCAATATCGAGTTGGGTGTAATAATCTCCAGTAGCAATTCTTCGGGTTCCTTCAATCAGTTTTGTGATCGGAATTCTTACAAACCGGAAAATAAACAGGCAAATGCCGATTGAGGCCACGGTAAAAATAAATCCGGCCAGGATAATAATCCCTTCTTCAAAAAACAGAATATCGTCATCGGTTTCTTTTAACGAGACCACCACATCAAGGGCGCCCAACACCTGTTTATTTTCCGGATGGACATGACAGACGTCAGTCGAACAGCCGGTATCATTGCGAATCGGTGTAATAATTCCAATCAGACGGTATCCGTTGGGGGAAGAAAAAAAACGAATCCGTTCGGACAGATCAAGCTGGCTCACGGGTGGATCCAATTTGTGACAGATATAGCAAGCTTCAGCCTTGATATTGGTTTTATGACCGACCTCATTGACTTTGTTTGAAAATTTGATTTCCCCTTCCTTGTTATAAATGCGGATATGTTCGATGGTTTTCTGCTTGCCGATATTCTGGATGCTCTGGTTGATATCGTCCCGGGAATTCAGCATCATGGCATAATGGGTACCCAGTTTGATGGTCTCGCTCAACCGGTCTGTCCAGATGACAATATCCTTCATCATCTTGTCTCTCTGGTACCGGATGTTGAAGAATGCCCATGCAGAAAAGCTGATGAACAGAACCAGTCCCATGGAAAAGATCAACCGGAAACTCAGACTGTTCCGAAAATTTTTAAAGGGCTCAAGCATAGGGATGACTTTTTAATTAAAAAAATCTCATGAAAACAAAAATACCCAGCATGGTGAATGAGATGGCCAATTTGCCGGCCGCACCCAGAATCAGCCCGATCCATGCGCCGATTCCGGCTTTTCCGGCCCGTGTCAAGTCGCCATGAACATAAAGTTCACCCAGAACCGCACCCAGAAACGGACCCAGCAGAATACCGGGCAGTCCGAAAAAAATACCCACTATTGCGCCGATGGCAGCACCCACGGCAGCGAATTTACTGGCGCCAAACTTTCTGACGCCAAACGCACCGGCAAGAATATCGAGGCCATAGGTCAACAGGGTCAGAATTCCCAGAATCAGAAGGGTTCCGATCCCTACATAATGAAAATGATCAGCCCATGCAGCCGAAACCAGACCGGCAAAAATCAGAATAGCGCCGGGGATCGCCGGCAGAATGACACCGGCCAACCCCGCGGCGACCAGAACAGCGGAAAGAATGTAAAGACCGGCCGAAGGCGCCATTCATCACACCGGATCCTGAAATTGGTTGAGGGCCGAACGGATGATTTCGACGCAGGACTCGAAGGACATATGCTCGGTGTTGACAACCAGATCATAATTGATGGGATCGGCGACATCGGCATTGAATGATTTTCGGATGAACGCTTTTCTTCGGGCCTCCCGCATATTGACCCGTTTTTTGGCTTCTTCTTCACTTACCTGAAACAGTCTTGCGATGTTACGGATTCGTACCTCAATGGGTGAAACAATCCGGACGCTGAGTCTTTCTTTGGGTGGAAGGATAAAATTGGCGCCTCGTCCCACAATGACTGCATTTCTGTGTTTGCCGATAACACTGACCACCCGCATCAGATGTTCCAGATAAACCCCGGGCCACAGATATCGTTTGTTGACGATGGAAGCGATAAAGTCCTCGATTCCGGAAAGCCGTTCTTTTTCAATGGATTCAATCACCGACGTGCTGATATCCGCACTGTCTGCAATTTCCTTGATAATATCCCGATTGAACAGATTATAGTCCAATCGTTTGGCCAGGGCTTCGGAAATAATTTGTCCACCGCTTCCGGGTTCGGACGAAATGGTGATGACAGAGGTGCGCCGCTTGTCTTTATCTGTGTCACCATTGGGATCGCTGTCCCATTTTGTGACAATTTCCTTTATAAAATTTTCAAAGGAAGCGTTTTTTTCATCCATTTGTATAAATATCCTTTTTCAAAAGAGGTTAATAATAAATGGCGATTAATAGCCGGGGAGAAATCAGGCTATGTTTTACCGTGAAAATACACCTCATCCGTCATTCTGGCGAACGCCGGAATCCATAAGCGGGAAGGTTAAATGCAGCCCAACGGCATCCCGGTCGATCTGCGTGGATTGCGGCTAGCGCCTTGAAAAGCCACCGGGTCAAGCCCGGAATGACGGAAGCCCATCATTTTCATATCTGGGGGCGAACCTATCGGAATGATTCATGATCATTTACCGTGAAAATGCAATAACTGAATTCAGAATTCAGTAGAAAACGGAGTCAGGGGATGCATCTTCAGCCTTCAGCGCTCAGCTTCCCGACAGCATAGTCCAGTCGTGCCAAATTCTGAAGGTATTCATAATTCGCCTGAATCAGAATGATCTTGGCCTGAGTCAGAACCAGTTCCGCATCCGCATATTCAATGGCATTTCCAACGCCGTTCTGGTATCGGCCATCAGCCAGTTCCATGTTTTCTATTGCCTGCCGGAGAGCGGCTTCCGCTGTATTGATGGTCTCCGCAGATTCCCGGATCTGCTGACAGGCAAAAGCCACCTCCCGATATATTTGGAGCTCGATCTGTTTCAACTGAGACTGAAGACGGGATATTTCGGCATGTGCCTCGGTAATTTTTCCGGTCGTGCGATATCCCGTGAAGAGCGACCAGGACAGATTCACGCCGATCTGCCAGTTGTTTTCAAGAGGAAGTTCACTGTTTTCCCAATCATATGCGGCATCCGCCGTAATGGACGGGTATCTGCTGCCACGGGATGACTTCAGCAGGGCATTGGCAGCCAGAATGCGTTCTTTGGCAGCGGACAGTTCGGGGCGCAGATGAAATGCATCTGAAACGGCTGCCTCCAGTTGAATGTTATCCGGTTGTTGCACCCGCACTTCGGCCAGATTGTATTCACCCGCTGTTGGCGGCCCACCCAGACGGTTTTCCAGATCCAGAAATGCCGTACGCAAGGCATAATCGGCCTTGAGCAGCCGAAGTCTGGCATTTGCCAGCTCAACCTCACTTCGGGTGACATCAATTTTGGGGCGGATACCGGCTTCAACAAATGCCCTTGCCTGATTGAGGTGAACCTGCTGAATGCGGACCGATTCCATGCCGACATCCACAAATCCTTTTCTTTTTAGAATTTCATAATAAATTGTCTGGATATCGAGAATGATATCCGCCTTGGTTTTATCAATTCCCTTTTCACTGGCAGAGAGGTTATAGCGGCTCTGCTCCACCTTTCCATCCGTGTTTCCGAAATCATAAAGGTATTGGGAAACCGTGACGCCGGTGGAATACAGGTTCGATTCATCCGGAAGTGTCTGGCCGGAAACCGTAAGATGTCGTCGGAATCGGTTATAGCCGGTCTGCATGGAAAGCTGCGGCAGATAGGAAGCCGTGCTTTGGGTGACACGGGATCGAAACACGGCTGCCTCCTGTCTGGCTGCCTCTATTTCCGGGTTTTTTTCAAGCGCCAATCGAATCAGTTCATCCATGTGAAAAATGGTTTCCTGACCGATCGCCTCATGAACACCCGTCAGAATCAGCAGAATCCATATGGCTGCAGCAGCGCATGAAAAATGTTTCAGCATATACATTCCTATTTCTGCATCAATGCCGCATGAGCCGCCGCCAGTCGGGCGATGGGAACCCGGAATGGCGAGCAGGACACATACGTCAGGCCGAGTTCATGACAGATCGCAATCGATTTCGGATCTCCGCCGTGCTCGCCGCAGATGCCGCATTCCAGCTCCGGTTTAACCGCCCGGGCTTTTGTTACGGCAAGATTCATCAGTTGACCCACACCGTCCCGATCGATGGTGGCAAAGGGGTTGAGGGTCAGAATACCCAGTTTCATATATTCCAGCAAAAAGCCTGATTCCGCATCATCCCGGGAAATTCCAAACGTGGTCTGTGTCAGATCATTGGTTCCAAATGAGAAAAACTCGGCATATTCAGCAATCTGGTCAGCGGTCAGGGCGGCCCGGGGGATTTCGATCATGGTTCCGAATTTGTAATCGACTCGGACATCTTTTTCCGACATGATGCGCAGGGCTTCTTCTTCCAGAACCTGACGTTGAATTTTCAGCTCGTTTACATGACAGGTCAAGGGGATCATGATTTCAGGTTTAACCACGACACCTTCCCGCGTGACATCGCAGGCTGCCTCAAAAATGGCCCGAATCTGCATCCGGGTCAGATCCGGAAAGTGAATCCCCAGTCGAACCCCCCGCAGTCCGAGCATGGGATTGGTTTCCCGCAGGGTTTCGGATCGCCTGAGAATCCGTTCCTTTTCCTTGATCTCCTGAAGAATGCTATCAATGGCCGAGAGTGTTCCGGCATGTTGAATGCGAAGCTTCAAATCTGTCAATTCCTGCATCAGCGCGATGTGGTTGGGCAGAAATTCATGAAGCGGGGGATCAATCAGACGAATGATGACCGGCAATCCATCCATAGCCCGGAACAGTCCAATAAAGTCATCGCGTTGAAATGGCAGCAGTGCATCCAGGGCTTCCCTTTGTTCGATGGGAAGGCGGGCCAGAATCATTTTTTGAATCAGTGGAAGCCGTTCGGGCTCGAAAAACATATGCTCGGTACGGCACAGGCCAATGCCCTCCGCACCATAATCCCTGGCCCGTTTGGCATCGCGGGGATAATCCGCATTGCACCATACGCCCAGACGCCGGAATTCGTCTGCCCAGGACAGAAGCATGATCAGCCAGGGATCCTTGATATCCGGAATCGTGGTTTCAAGCTCTCCGATAAATATTTCACCGGTATTGCCGTCGATGGATATCCAGTCACCTTCGATAATTTTGATATTGCCAACCTGAATGAAGCGCTTGGCCAGATCAATGTTCAGTGCCGATACGCCAACAACAGCCGGTCTACCGAACTGTCTGGCAACCAGGGCGGCATGGCTGGTTCTGCCCCCGCGGCTGGTCACGATACCCCGTGAGGCCAGCATGCCATGCACATCATCCGGACGAGTTTCCGGCCGAACCATGATGACCTGCTTGTTTTCATGTTTGGCCCATTGTTCAGCAATATCGGCATCCAGTGCAACAACGCCGCAGGCCGCTCCCGGGGATACATTGAGTCCTTTGGCCAGGAGCTTGCCACTGGTTCTGGCCGCCTGAAGTATTTCTCTGGGAAATTGGGGGTGCAGGAAAAAATCCACCTGATCCGGACTGACCTGCAGTACGGCTTCCTCGCGTGTCAAAACCCCTTCATTGGCCATTTCAACGGCAATCCGCACCGCTGCCTGGGCTGTCCGTTTACCATCCCGGGTTTGCAGCATCCAAAGCTTGCCTCGTTCAACCGTAAATTCCACATCCTGCATGTTCCGATAGTGTTTTTCCAGTCTTTCCGCGATGTCTTGAAATTCCTGAAACGCTTCGGGCATTTCAGTCTGCATTTCCCAGATATCCTGGGTCATTCGAATGCCGGCCACAACATCCTCGCCCTGGGCATTGGGAAGGTAATCCCCTTCAATCCGGCGTTCACCGGTCGACCCGCTTCGGGTCATGGCCACACCGGTTGCGCTGTTGTTACCCAGATTCCCAAAAACCATGGTCACGATACTGACAGCGGTTCCCAGGTCATGGGCGATATTGGCCGCATTCCGGTAATCAATGGCGCGCTTTCCATTCCAGCTTTTAAAGACAGCCTTGGTGGCGAGCCGCAGTTGCTCATGGGGGTCGGTCGGAAAATCGCGTTTGGCCTGACGCCGAAAAATCTTTTTGAATTCTTCCGTCACCATTTTCCAGTCGTCTGCGGTCAATTCCGAATCAATGATAGCGCCGGCCCGCTTGCGTGTGGCGGTGATCACCTCCTCAAAGGGTTCATCCGGAGCACCCATGACCACGGTTCCAAACATTTGAATCAGCCGCCTGTAGGCATCAAACACAAACCGTTCGTCGCCGGTCAGATGAATCATGCCCTGTGCGGTTTCGTCATTCAGGCCGATGTTCAGAACCGTGTCCATCATGCCGGGCATGGAAAACTTGGCGCCGGACCGGCAGGATACCAATAGTGGATGGTCGGAACGGCCGAATTCCTTTCCGGTTTTGGTTTCCAGAACCGTCATGGCGGATTCGATCTGATCCCACAATCCGTCCGGAATCACGCCGCCTTTGGCCAGAAACGTATTGCATGCCTCGGTCGTCACGGTAAATCCGGGCGGAACCGGAACGCCAAGCCGCGCCATTTCCGCCAGATTGGCGCCTTTCCCACCCAGAAGCCCTCTGACCGCATCCCAGTCTCCGCCCGCAGCAGTCTGAATTTCATCCACCTCGTCAAACAGATAAACCCATTTTGTTGTCATATGTCACCCTCACTTCGCTCTCACAATCTATCCTTATTCGTAAGGCAGTCCTCAGATACTTTCGGCTTACAACCAACCGGAATCATAGCAAGACGCATGGCAAGACGCAAAGCCTCATTGACAGATTCATCTGTCGGAAAAGCTTTCATAACATCAGGTTCAAGTAAAATCACATTTTTTCCTGTCCGCCGATGAGCCGCATACCTGCCTTTTGCAACAACTGTCATCTCAGACAGGTCATATTCATCACGGAGTTCGTAATCGTCATAATTATTCGGAGTCTGCATAAAATCGTTCCTCATTTTTGGTTGCCTTACGTGAACTGATAATCCGGATTCGTCCTTCCCGATCTGTATGTGCCACCATCAGAAGCCTTCCATGTTTTGACAAACCAACGGTGATATATCGTTCTTCGTCAATTGAATGTTCATCATCAATTACGGTTATTAACATCGGATCATCAAAGACTGACACTGATTCATCAAATGAAACATTATGTTTTCCGATATTTTTATCTGCCTTATCCTGATCCCAATCGAATTGATATTTCATAGAAAATTCTGCTTTTAAGGTAGCTTATGTTATTGAACAGTTAAGCATTACACCGGTATCAAGGATTCATTTCATATGCATCCTTCAACGGTTCGACATCATTTTTCCATACCCGGTCAAAGCGTTCAGAATCCGTAACCGGCTTTTTGATCATATCGAGACAAATTGCCATCTGTTTCTCCGTGCTGCTGGGTTTGGAATAAATCTGAAGCGCAAATTTTGAAAAATCCCGGACCATGAAATCAAATATCTGATCCACCAGATATTCCGGCACACCATGAATCCGGGCACTTTCAATGATCAACTGGCCATAAGCCACCAGGGTAAACAGCTCTCCCAGACTCAACAGGAAGTCGATATCTCTGGATTGCGCCTGGTCCGGTGTTGCCGTCAGCAAAAATGTTTTAAGGGATTCGATCTGTAATTTAAAAACCTGGATATTGGGTAAATCCATGCTGTCATACGCTAAACTGAAATCATGAAACCGGATTTTTCCCAGTCCTCTGGTTGGGCCCTGCCGAAAGAGAAATTCATCATGAGCCGCATCATCCCGTCTGGGGATATCCGGAAAGCTGTCCGGATTGAAGAAATAATTGGCCATGAATTTGATGATGAGGGCCATATTCACATGAACCGTACCTTCCAGCTTGGGAAGCGCCCGAATATCCCGGGCCGCCATTTCAAAATACGTGTCTTTTTCAAATCCCTTGGCGGCAATGACATCCCATATCAGATTGATGACCTCTTCGCCCTGGGTGGTGACCTTCATTTTGACCATCGGGTTGAACAGCAGATATCGCCGGTCCGTATCCGAGGCGCTGCGCATGTAGTCGGAGGCTCTGGTGGCAAACAGTTTCATGGCCAACAGGCGGGTATAGGCATCCACAAACAATTGCCGGACATGCGGGAACTCCGTAACGGATTTATTGTACAGCCTGCGGTTGGCGGCATGCCGAATGGCTTCATAAAAGGCATGGGTACAGATGCCGATCGAAGCCCATCCCAGATTGAATTTACCCACATTGATGGTGTTCAGGGCAGAATCCCAGGCATCCTGCCCTTTTGAAAGAATATCGGATTCACGGACCGGATAGCTGTGCAGCGCATATTCAGCCACATAATTCTGGGAATTGACAACATTCTTGACGCATTCATAGTTTGGATGACTGGATTCAACCGCAAAAAAAACATAATCAGTTGAATCCGAAAGTTTTCCGAATGTGGAAACCAGGGCAGCCTGGTTGGCGTTACCGATATAATATTTACCGCCATCGGCCCGATAGTCGCCATCCGCGATTTCGGTAAGGGTCATCTCACTGGAATACAGGTCTGCGCCGTGTGCTTTTTCAGACAGGCCGAATGCAAAAATACCCCCGTCTTTCAGCAGGGCGCCTGTTTTGTGTTTCACCGCCTCATTGGGGCTCATCCAGATGGGGCCTAACCCCAGAATGGTTACCTGCCAGGTGTACCAGTATGGCAGGCCATAAAAACCAAGAATTTCATTAAAATCGCAATTGCGGCAGGTGTCCCACCGGCATGAGGCATGGCCGTATCCCGGTGGTGTCAACAGATCGGCAAATATTTTGTTTTCTTTTAAAAATTCCAGGAAA
>Ga0351886_10019_pt1 | contig 91408 bp, 82 predicted proteins | sample TotcelFGM3001L14_FD_206761 | JGI IMG/M metagenome (GOLD analysis project Ga0351886, IMG submission 206761) | Enriched cells from coal bed in the Powder River Basin, Montana, United States - Total cells FGM rep3 HSBNCT.FGM.300.1.L14 ... | reverse complement strand
CAGATCAAAATCAAACCCGGATCTCAGAATGTCTGTTCCCAGAAGACCATACTGGTGGGCCTGATCAATCGCAATCGTAAGCCGTTTGACAGCCAGCGGATATTCCGCACGACAATAAATATAGCCCTGATGGGCGCCGATTGCCTTCGCTGCAATGATCATTCCCTCCAGAACAGCATGCGGATCCGACTCCAATACGCTTCTGTCCATGAATGCACCGGGATCACCCTCATCGGCATTGCACAGAATGTATTTTACAGGCCCCGGCGAATGGCTGGCAAATTCCCATTTCAGACCGGTTGGAAAGCCGGCACCTCCCCGGCCCCGAAGACCTGCAGTCTTGATTTCTTTCACAATCGCTTCAGGCGCCATTTCAAAAAGGGCTTTACAGGCTCCCAGATAGCCGCCGGTTCCGATGTATTCCTCGATCCGTTCAGCAGCGATCAGGCCTTTGTTTCGGAGAACACGGGTTTCCTGCATGGCAAAGAAAGGGATGTCTTTCAGGCGGGGGATGGCCTGTCGGGTCATCGGGTCGTGATACATATATCGATCCACCGGGATGCCCTTCAGGATATGCTGATCCAGGATGTCATCGACATGGTCTGTCGTCAGATACTCATAAAAAACGCCGCCTGGATAGACCACCATGACCGGGCCCTGTGCACAGAATCCGTTGCAGCCGGTCTCGATGAGAATTACCTTGTCCTGAAGCCCGCGCTCATTAATAGCCTGATTCAGCCGATGCATGACTTCCAGGCTTTTGGACGCATGGCAGCCGGTACCGCCACAGATCATCAGATGATACGGAACCGCGGGCTGTCCGTCAGGAATGTCGTCCATGAACCGAACAGCCATGAAACGACCCATATCTTCAACCAATGTGTTCAAGCTTTCCGGAGTTAATCGATTCATCCGAGTTTCCTTTTATCCAAATAGGTTGTAACGTGAATCCGTACAGGCCCGTCATGAAAAGGCATTCAGGATTTCCGGGATATGGTTGGGTTTCACCTGCCCAAAGGTTTCTTCGTCAGCGGTAACCACGGGCGCCAGACCGCAGGCACCCACACATCGGACAGTCTCCAGGGAAAAACGCTGGTCTACGGTAGTGTTGCCGGGCCCGATCTGCAGCAGGGATGTCAGTTTGTCGAGGTTGTTTTTTCCGCCCCGGACATAGCAGGCTGTTCCCAGACAACAGCGGACCGTATGCCTTCCTCTGGGGGTTATATTAAAAAACGAATAAAATGTTACCACGCCCCACACCTCGCTGAGAGGGATCCCCAGACCCATGGCGACCGTATTCTGAATGGACTTGGGGATATATCCCAGAACTTCCTGTATTTCCTCAAGGACTGGAATCAGTGCGCCGGGTTTGAGCCGATAGCGGTCGATAATGGCTTCAACCGCTGCCAGGTTCTCTCTGGAGAAAACTTCAGGGGATTTCGGGTTGCCGTCTGTTTCAGTTGTATTCAACACGTTGAAACCTCTCTTGTTGGAAATGGATATGGAGATCAGAGGGTTGATTTGAATGGAACCGGATACGACAACAAAAACAGGTTGCGTTATCAGTGGGCAGGAAACAATATATTCTTTGAGCGTTATGGGACAATGATCAAACCAAACGGTGTATTTGCCGTTGGGTTGATTGAATTCAGAGTGGTAAATGCCGGGTGACGCCGAATGAGTCTGTTGAAGCCGTTTATTGTGAGGTACTCTGCGCCGAACACAAACATCCGGGGCGATTGTCGGAGGCTAACCACCCTTTCCAACAACAAATTATAGAAGGTGTCATTTTCTTAATACAAATTCATTTGCATGTCAATAGAATAATTTATAGTTTTCCAGATCAAGATTTTGGGTGCGTTATCGGTCATCCCCGACGGATAACGAAGCGAAATTAATTTTCTGAAGGTCTATATAAAACGACACGTTATGTTGTCTCCGACAAGGGGATAGGCAGGGTGAATATGAAAGAGATCCATTCACCTTCCCTGGACTCGGCGCGTACGCTTCCGCCATGTTTTTCGATAATGTCTTTGGTGATGAACAATCCCAGACCTGTGCTTCGCGTGGTATCTTGATCCCTGTGCAGCCGCACGAACTTGCCAAAAAGCTGCGCCAGTTTATCCGGAGCAAGGCCATCCCCATTGTTCCACACCGCGAAGGCATAGTTTTTATCCTTTTCCATGCACGCGAGCCGGATTGTGCCGCCTTCGCGGCCGTACTTGACGGCATTGTCTATGAAATTTTTGTACACGATCCGCAGGAGTTCCTTGTCCCCTGACACGTTCAGATGCTCCGGAAGGTGGTTCTCAAGATGCATGCCCCTGCTGGCGATGAACGGATGCAGATCCTTAAGCACAGGCTCCACCACCTGATCGGGGAGATCAATGGGCTGCATCTGAACCATAAGCTCCCCCTTTTCGATCCTGGCAAGATCAAGATAGTTGCGGGTCATTTTCACAGCGGTGTCTATACTGTTTGCGATACCACCCACAAGCGCAGCCTGCTGTTCGGTCAGGGTTCCAACAAGGCCTATGTTCAGCGCGCGCGCAGACGTATATATGACACCGAGTGTGTTCTTGAGTTCATGGGAAACAAACCCGAGCATGTCCATGTAGTTCGTGTTGAGTTTCTGAAGAGAGGCATTCATGTGTTCAAGTGCGGTGTTGGCAGCCCTGAGCCGCTCATCGCGGTCCCTCAGGCTGCCCGTCATGATATTGAATGCCCTGGTCAGGTCTCTGATTTCGTCATTGCTTGCAGGTTCCGCCACGTTCAGGGCCAGGTTGCCGGCTGCGATTTTCCCGGCGGCATCGGCCAGACGGCTCATGGAACCGCTCAGCCGTCGCGAAAAAATGAGACCCACCGCCAGCACGATGATTCCGGCAACAACGGAAAGGAGACCGTAAAGCCGCCAAAGCTCCCATTTGAGGTCATCATATTGCTTTGCCAGAACCCCCACATATAGAATTCCGATCACTTTTCCCTCGACATCATGAATGGGATCATAGGCACTCAGGTACCAGTCCCGCACCACGAAGGCCCTGTCGTACCAGTTGCGGTTGTTTTCCAGCACCTTGTCATAGACATCGGTGCTCACCCGTGTGCCGATCGCCTTGTTTCCGTTGGGAAGGGTGACATTGGTGGCAATCCTGGTATCCCACTGGAAGATGGTCATCGTACCCAGGTGCCGGTCTTCATACATCTTGTCCTCAAACACGATGGACCGAATCTTGTCCACCAGGGCATGGTTTCGATTCAGGAGGACTCCTGCATAAATGGCTCCCACAATGGTTCCTTTTTCATTTGTCACCGGGGCGGCCGCTACAAGAGCCATTCCCGAATCCTCGGAAGTTTTGGCCCGCTGTTTTGCCATTGGTGTGGGTTCAAAAACCATAAACGCCTTCTCCAGCAGATTTCCGCCTTCGGCCTTCAGGCGTGACGGTGAGAGTATGGAAAAGCCCTTCATGGCCTTACCCTTGAGGGCTTCACTCACAAAAGGGTCATTTGCCAGGTAGTCACCTGTGGTGTTGGGCTCGAGGGTTCGCAGAATAACCTTTCCCGTGCTGTCAGTCAGCGAGAGGAAATCGAAACCGAACATGGTTCGAGCCTCCTCCAGCCGGATGCGGGAATCGGGGGCGAGGAGGTTGCTATAGGCACCTTCCACCCGCTTTCCGGTGCCCAGGACGCTAACAAACAGATGCAGCCTGCTGAGCTCTCCATCGATAACACTCCAGGCTGATCCCAGGTCAAGACTGACACGGCGCTGGGCTTCGTTCAGAATGTTGCGGTTGATAAGCCATGCGCCCAACGCAGCACCCAGCAGTCCGAAAAGGACGATTACAAGAACGAAATTGAGAAACACCCGCACATGAAGTTTCATTCGCATCGTGCTATACTCCATACTTCATAATGGAATGTTGTTGGCATGTCATTTGCGTCCGTATTTCAGATGAATTTATCTATATAGCTTTCAAGATAAAGATTTTGGGTGCGTTATCGGTCGGGGATGATCGACAGTTTTTCAAGACGTCAGCCGCAAAAGGTCTATCCCCTCCCTGATGCCTTCCCAAAATCATTATTCTGAAAGCTATAGATATAGCAATGGCATGTCAATAATATTACCACAAATATCCAGTTTGTCGGGCGCCGGTTGCATGAAAGCATCCACGGTTCCTCACGGTTTCGCCCTTGCCTTTTTTAGGGTTATGTTGGTAATAGATATCTGACAGGATTCTATCGTTTTCAATCCCATGCCAGGGTAACACCAATTGCTTCATATGAACGATTTTTCGCCAAAAAGCGGCAGATGATCTTTGACGTTGAATCACGGAAAAAATACCTTCTGACTGAGTCTTCGATGACATCATTCAATACCGAAAAAAAGCGGATGGGGGGATTTGGAGTTCGCTTTGAAGGGCGCATTTCGAGAGACCTTCGGTTCTTCAGAAGGACAATTCATCACATGGAGAACCATTGCATGTTCAGCAAAACCATCATGAAAACAGTTGCATTAACCATGGGATTTTGGGTGTTTGCTGCTGGGCTCGTTTTATCAAATCCCAAAAGTGGAACAGGCGTGTCGCAGGATGATGCCCTGCAAAAATTGATGGATGGCAACAATCATTACATAGAGAACAATCAGACCAATGCTGCAATGAGCCATTCTGCAACACGGACGTCGTTGATCAAATCACAAAAACCCTACGCCATCATTCTCACCTGTTCCGCAAATAACCAACCGGATGAATCGGAAAATGAAATATCCATTGAGCAACTGGAACCCGATAGTCGCGGTGGCAAGGCCTATAGACTTGTTTATCTGGTCAAGGTTCCAATTGACGTGTACTGGAAGTTTAAGACAGATTTTGATAACCGGTTTCTGGTGTCCAACAAATATATCCGGGAACACCATTTTATTTCGCGAAGTGATTCATCGGTTATTACCGAGAATAAATACGCCAATGCCCCGGATGTGTTTTTCAGGTGGCGGACCTCTGTGTTCCCGGAGGCGCATCGTTTGGATTTTGTTCTCTTGAATCCGGAAGCGTGCCAGCAGAAATTCCATTACGGAAGCATTCAACTGGATGCCGTAAAAGGGGGCACCCGGGTGACCCAGGCAGCGTATTTCGATTTTTGGGGTGTTTTTCTGTGGGCACATAATCCGTTTGGAGGGGGGATGAGGGATTTTTTGATTTACACCGCGCGATGGGAGCAGAAAATAGCTTTGGAGCTCAAATACCGCTATGCCGTTGAAGCCGGCAAATAATTCAGGAAGGGATAACGGTTATGTTGAGATGGCGCCAGATGCTTCAACTGATATCAATCCTTTGGCTTGCTGCGCTTTTGCTGGCTGGCTGTACTGTGCCCCATATCCGGCCAACGATGATTACTGACGGCGTATCGACTGAAAATTGTGAGGCTTTTTTTTTATCACTGGATCAACAGATTGCTGAAGCCGGCGTGATGGATTCAGGTGCGTTCCGGGTAAAGGGCTACCCTTACTTGCGGGCAAATCGTTTTTTGGCCTCCTTTCGAGAAGAGGCCATGGACAGGGACGCATTTACAGCATGGGTGGACCACATGCAGTCTCTGGATCATGAGGGTCGCAGATATGAAATTGCCAACCTGCCGACTGCGAATGGCTCTGCCCTGCTCCCGGCGGATAGCATAACCGACCCTGGCGAAAATGTGGTTACCTGCGGCAATCTTCTAAAGGCCCTGGACTTTCAGGACGACAATTTCCGGGAACAGAGGCTGAAAAAACAGGTTGATGCACCCGATGAATATTGCCTGCTTCGCCGGATTCTGGGCCTTTACCCGCTGATCCGTGTATTTGTTTCAATGGGTGTGGACAATTGGCATGCCGATGCAAAAAAAAGTTTCTCCACCATGCCTCCGACAGCGTGGACAAGCACCCGTTATGTCCCGGAGAAATCCGGTGAACGGCCTTCAATCCATCAGATCATTGCACAAACCCGGCGGGATGCCTTGGGTATTCCAGACTATACGCCCAGGGATTTGAAGGCGCTTTTCCAGATGTATGCCCCGGCCTGGGACGTTCAGACACAGGACGACCATGACCGAATCGGTGCCCCGTTCTGGACCCGCGAAGGGGAGCTTGGCGTCGATACCGGTATGCCCCTGATCTATACGCTTCTTTCCTTTACGCGTTTTGGAAAGAATATTCTATCCCAGCTCAATTACATCATCTGGTTTCCATCCCGTCCCATGAAAAATGCTCTGGATATTTATGGGGGATTTCTGGACGGGATCAATTACCGCGTGACGCTGGATAAAAACGGAGAGCCACTGCTTTATGAAACAATTCACAACTGCGGATGTTACTACATGGCCTTTCCGACAAAAAAGCTGCAAGTCCGTGAAACGATCGATTACGCGGAATCACCATTGATCCTTCAGACGCCGGAAGTCGATCCGGTCAGCGAATTCATGACCGTTGCCATAACGAGCCGGACGCATGATGTTCAGCATCTCTATCCGCTGGCACGTGACACGCAATCGGAGTCAGTCGCCTATTCTCTGGCTGACTATGGGCAGCTCCGAAGCCTCCCCCGTCATAAAGACGGGCGAGCCAGCATGTTTGACCAGAATGGTGTGGTAATCGGGAGTGAAAGACTGGAACGCTTTATCCTCTGGCCAACGGGTGTTCTTTCCCCTGGATCCATGCGACAGTGGGGTCGTCAGGCAGTTGCTTTCGCGGGCATCCGCCATTTTGACGATCCGTTCTTTATGGAGAAAATTTTCATGGAAAAAGACTTTTAACAAATCCTTTTTCCAAAGCGTCCTTTGACTTATCGACAAGTAAGGTATGGCGTCTCCCAGTCGCTGGAGAAGCCATACGGTGTTACGTGATTGCTTTTCGGGACAGCTTGTATTGAAAACTGTCTGCCAGAGCCTGCCAACTGGCTTCAATAATGTCTTCTGATACACCGATGGTGCTCCAGACATGGTCCTCGTCGCGGGATTCAATGGATACCCGTACCCGGGCCGCGGTTCCCAGCCGACCGTCGATGACACGAACCTTGAAATCGACCAGGCGCATGCGATTCAGATGGGGATAGAATTTATCCAGTGCCTTTCTCAGGGCATTGTCCAATGCGCTGACCGGGCCGCTTCCTTCGGCAGCCGTAATTTCCTTTTGTCCGGCAACCGATATCTTGATGGTCGCATGGGCCGTACAGGGTTGATCCCGGTCTTTTTCGATGGTGACCCGAAAGGATTCCAGATCAAAAAATGGCTTGAATTGCTCGGTCATCCGTTCGATCAGAAGTTTGAATGATCCATCAGCCGCATCAAACGCATACCCTTCCTGCTCCATCCGCTTGATTTCCGTAACGATTTTCTGACTGTCAAAACCATTTTCACTCAGATCGATTCCCAGTTCCCTGGCCTTGTATTCAATATTGCTGCGTCCGGCCAGATCCGACACCAGAACGCGTCGTTTGTTCCCCACCCGGGATGGATCCACATGCTCATAGGCGCGCGGATCTTTTCGAATGGCACTGACATGAACCCCGCCTTTATGGGCAAACGCACTTTTTCCCACAAACGGACGGGAATTTCTGGGAATCATGTTTGCGGTCTCATCCACAAATCGGGACAGCCGTTTCAGCCGGGTCAGGTTCTCTTCGGTAATACAGGGCCGATTCATTTTCAGGCACAGAATTGGGATGATCGTGGTCAGATCCGCGTTACCGCACCGCTCGCCATACCCGTTAATGGTCCCCTGCACCAGTGTGGCGCCGGTCCGGACCGCGGTGATGGAATTGGCGACAGCCAGACCGCAGTCATTATGGGCATGAATGCCCAATCGAACCGGGTTGTCCCCTTTCACCGGAATCACTGCCTCCCGAACCTTTTCAATCGCCATTGCCACAAAATCCGGCAGAGACCCGCCATTGGTGTCGCACAGAACAAGGGTATCGGCCCCTCCCTGCATGGCCGACCGAAGCGTTTTCAGGGCATAGTCCGGATTTTCCCGATATCCGTCAAAAAAATGCTCGGCATCGTAGATGACTTCCCGTCCATGACGCTTTAAAAACGACAGGGTTTCCGCAATCATGGCCAGATTTTCTTCCAGAGAAATGCCCATGATCTTTTCGACATGCAGATCCCAGGTTTTTCCAAATACCGTCACAACCGGTGCACCGGATTTTAACAGCGCACCCAGATTGGCATCTTTCGCCGGATCGATTCCGGGTCTGCGGGTCGAGCCAAAAGCGGTCAGTTTGGCATGTTTGAAATCCAGCCGCCTGGCCAGCTCAAAAAACTGCATGTCCCGCGGATTCGATCCCGGCCATCCCCCCTCGATGTAGTGAATGCCGGTTTCATCCAGACGCATGGCAATGTCGATTTTTTCTTCCGCCGAAAAGGCGATGTCCTCACCCTGGGTGCCATCCCGCAGGGTGGTGTCATACAGTTGCAGGGATTCCATACGGATTTTCCTTATTTTTTGGACCGGTTCTCCGGCCGAAGGGACCGGACCGCCGCGCCAGCCCGCCACATTTCGGAATTTTTAAGCACATCCAGCTCTTTTTCCAGTTTCACGCGATAATCAGATGCGCTGTTGACCTCCAGGACACGCCGGGTTTCTTTTCCGCTGATGACACTTTCGTACAGATCCGCAAATACAGGCGCAACCGCATCCCGAAACCGGGGCGCCCAGTCCAGTGCCCCCCGTTGGGCTGTCGTGCTGCAACTGGCAAACATCCAGTCCATGCCATTCTCGGCAACCAGACGGATCAGGCTCTGGGTCAACTCTTCCACAGTTTCGTTGAAGGCTTCGCTGGGGCTGTGTCCATGCTTGCGCAGCAGGGAATACTGGGCATCCATCACACCGGCCAGACAGCCCATCAGAACACCCCGCTCGCCGGTCAGATCGCTGTGAACCTCTTTTTCAAAGGTGGTGGGGAACAGGTATCCGGATCCAATGGCCATTCCCAGAGCCATGACCCGTTCCGAGGCCCGGCCCGTATGATCCTGATGCACCGCAAAACTCGCGTTGATGCCACTGCCATTCAAAAAATTGGTCCGGACGGTTCGACCCGATCCCTTTGGCGCCACCAGAATGACATCCACATTCTCCGGCGGAATGATACCGGTCTGCTCTCGATACACAATGCCGAATCCGTGAGAAAAATACAGGGCATCATTGGGATTCAGGCACGCTTTGATTGCCGGCCACATGGCTACCTGACCGGCATCGGACAGCAGGTACTGAATCACGGTTCCCCGTCTGGCCGCATCTTCAACCGAAAACAGGGTCTGGCCGGGAACAAACCCGTCTTTGACCGCACGATTCCAACTGTCTCCACCTTCGCGCTGGCCCACGATAACGCGAATACCATTGTCTTTCAGGTTCAACGCCTGTCCCGGTCCCTGAATTCCATAGCCGATCACGGCCACGGTTTCCTCAGCCAGTACCCTGCGCGCCCGATCCAGTGAAAATTCATCGGATGTCACCACATCTTCGATTACACCACCAAAATCAATCTTTGCCATTGTTTTTCCTCTCGTAATTTGATTTTCGTTTTCATGCTTTTCCCTTCAGCCACTCTATTTCGGTTCCCGGAACAGGGCAACCGTCCCGGTTCTGGCGATTTTCTTGATGCCGATGGGTTTTAACAGATTCAATATGGCCGTCATTTTTTCCTCATCACCGGTCACTTCCAGAATATAGTGTTCCAGCCCGGCATCGATGATTTTACACCTGAAAATATCGGCAATCCGCAGAATCTCGGCCCGGCTTTCCGCCCGTGCCCGAACACAGATCAGGGCCATCTCCCGCTGAACCGCCTTGTTCTTTTCCATGATTCGGACCTTGATCACATTGATCAGCTTGTTGAGCTGCTTTTCGATCTGCTCGATCATCAGCGCATTCGCCCGGGTCACCAACGTAATCCGGGATACCAGGGGATCCATGGTTTCCGCCACACACAGGCTGTCAATATTGAATCCCCTGCCGCTGAACAGGCCCGACACCCGGGATAATACGCCGGGCTGATTGTCCACCAGCATGGTGATGACATGTTTGGGATCTTCTGTCTGCATAACCATCCTTTCCATTTAAACCAGCAGCATTTCGGTGATCGGTGCACCTGCCGGAACCATGGGATACACACACTCCTCCCGATCCACCCAGAAATCCATGATTGCGACTTTTGGGGAACTCAACCCGGCTTTCAGAACCGGTATGACCTCCTCCGGTGTAGTGGCACGCAGGCCGACTGCGCCATAGGCCTCTGCCAGTTTGACAAAATCAGGGGCGTGCTGCATGTCAGTGCAGGCATACCGTTTGTCATAAAACAGCTCCTGCCACTGCCGGACCATGCCCAGGTACCGGTTGTTCAGGATGACGATCTTGACCGGCAATCCGTACTGAACCGCAGTGGCCAGTTCCTGGCTGTTCATCTGAATGCTGCCGTCTCCGGCGATATCCACAACGGTTTTATCCGGGCAGGCCATCTGCGCCCCGATGGCCGCCGGAAGCCCATATCCCATGCATCCCAGTCCGCCGGATGTCATGAAGTGATCCGGCCGGTCAAACAGGTAGTATTGGGCCGCCCACATCTGATTCTGTCCGACTTCAGTCGTGATGATGGCTTGACCCCGGGTCAGCTCATACAGTTTTTCCACCACATACTGGGGCTTGATGATATGGGTTTGGTCGTAATTCAACGCCCCTTTCTGCCGCCATGACGCAATCTGATCCAGCCATTCGGCCCGCTGCTCTGACAGGTCATCTCCCCATTTTTCCGAATCAAGCAGTTGATTCAGATGCCGCAACGCCATCCGGCAGTCACCCACCAGAGGCACAGTGACCAGAACATTTTTTCGAATGGAGGTGGGATCGATATCGATATGCACAATTTTGGCCTGGGATGCAAAGGCATCTGTTTTTCCGGTGACCCGGTCATCAAACCGGACGCCGACCGCCAGAAGCAGATCACAGGAGCTGGTCGCCATGTTGGCGGTATAGGTTCCATGCATGCCGATCATGCCGAGGCTGAGTGCATCGGTGCCAGGAAACGACCCCAGCCCCATCAGGGACGTGGTCACCGGCATGACGCATGTGTGAGCCAGTTCGGTCAGCTCGTGGGAAGCCCTGGACAGAATGACGCCACCACCGGAAAAAATCAGGGGGCGGCTGGCCTTCTGAATCAGTTGCACCACCTTTTCCAACTGTCGTTTGTTGGGCCGGTAGGTCGGATTGTATGACTTTAAATGAACGGATTCTTTCAGGGAAAACACAGTCTGTGCTTTTGTCAGATCCTTGGGAATATCCACCAGAACCGGACCCGGCCTTCCGGATCGGGCAATCATGAAGGCTTCCCGTAAAATTCGGGCCAGATCGTCAATTGACTTGACCAGATAATTGTGTTTGGTGCAGGGCCGGGTGATGCCCACGATATCCACTTCCTGAAAGGCATCGTTTCCGATCAGATGGGTCGGAACCTGGCCCGTGATCACCACAATGGGAATCGAATCCATGAATGCCGATGCGATACCGGTGACCGTGTTGGTGGCGCCGGGCCCGGATGTCACCAGGCATACGCCGACCTTGCCGCTGGCCCGTGCATATCCGTCCGCGGCATGAACCGCTGCCTGCTCGTGTCTGACCATAATATGGCGAATTTCGGTTTTGACCAGCTCGTCATAAATATCGATGACCGCGCCTCCAGGAAATCCAAATATCGTATCAACGCCTTCTTCCTTCAATACGGCCATCAGGATCTGTGCGCCGGTCAATCTGTTTCCTTCTGCTTCCTTCAACTGCTGTGACATGGTTTTTTCCTTTAAAAAAATAGGTCTTATCAGACAGATTTGGACCTATTTCAGATCAAGTCCTTTCCCTGATTTTTTTATTACCGGACAATCGCGCCCTGGCTGGCTGATGACACCCGTTTTGCATATCGGGCCAGGTAACCGTGCCGAATGCGGGGCTCCGGTCTTTGCCATTGGGACAGCCGGTTTTTCAGAACCGAATCATCCACCTTCAGGGTGATGGTTTTGGCCGGGATATCGATAGCAATGACATCTCCTTCATGAACCGCGGCAATGGGTCCGCCCTGCATGGCCTCAGGCGACACATGGCCAATGGCCGCCCCCTTTGTTCCGCCGGAAAATCGGCCATCCGTGATCAGGGCCACATGGGCGTCAAGACCCATGCCGACAATGGCGGAGGTCGGGGACAGCATTTCTTGCATGCCAGGCCCGCCCATGGGGCCTTCATAGCGGATGATCACCACATCACCCGGGTTGATTTTGCCGGACAGAATGGCCTCACAGGCAACGGTTTCGGAATCGAACACCCGTGCAGGCCCCTCATGCCGAAGCATTTCCGGCCGGACAGCCGACTGTTTGACCACACATCCGTCCGGGGCGATATTTCCATACAGAATGGCCAGCCCACCCTGCTCATGATAGGGATTATTGATAGAATGAATGACATCCGGATCTTTGATCAATCGATGCTCCAGAATTTCCGCGACAGTCTTTCCGGAAACCGTCCGGCAGTCGGAATGAATCAATCCGGCCTTGGAAAGCTCCCCCATCACTGCATAAATACCGCCGGCCTGGTTGAGATCCTCGACATGATGGGCGCCGCCCGGACTTAACGAACAGAGATGCGGGGTCTTTTGGCTGATGGTGTTGATCTGATTCAGATCAAACGGAATTCCGGCCTCATGGGCGATGGCGGCCAGATGCAGCACCGTATTGGTGGAGCAGCCCAGGGCCATATCCACGGTCAGGGCGTTCTGAAAAGCCTTTTCCGTCAGGATTTTTTTGGGGGTCAGCCCCTGTTTCAGATTGTGCATGATCTGCATACCGGCCTGTTTGGCCAGGCGGATACGGGCGGACATGACTGCGGGAATGGTACCGTTTCCGGGAAGCCCCATGCCTATGGCTTCTGTCAGGCAGTTCATGGAATTGGCCGTAAACATGCCTGCACAGGAGCCGCAGGTTGGGCATGCGGCATCCTCAATTTCATCCAGTTCGGCTTCAGTCATTTTCCCTGCCCGAACCGCGCCAACGGATTCAAACACCGTGATCAAATCGATTGCCTTTTTGTTGGACGGATTCGGGTGCCGGCCAGCCAGCATGGGGCCGCCACTCAGCATGATGGCCGGTAGGTTCAGTCGGGCTGCAGCCATGAGCATGCCCGGCACAATTTTGTCGCAACTGGCCACCAGGATCAAGGCATCAAAGGCATGCGCCATGGCCATGACCTCGACCGAATCCGCGATCAGTTCCCGACTGGCGAGCGAATATTTCATTCCCTCATGATTCATGGCAATACCGTCGCAGACACCAATGACTCCGAATTCTACGGGGGTTCCACCGGCCATATAGACGCCGGCCTTGACCGCGTCTACCAGTGTATTGAGATGAACATGTCCGGGAATGACGGCGTTGGCAGAATTGGCAATACCGATCAGAGGCCTTGAAATTTCTTCTGAAGAGTACCCCATTGCCTTGAACAGAGATCGATGGGGGGCCCGTTCGATGCCCAGCGTGACGTGTTGGCTTTTCATTGCAATTTCCTTTTTTTTGTAAAAAAAAATCCGTTACCAGCTTAGGGCTGATAACGGATTTTTAAGAAGAATGTGTATGTAAAAATCAGGCCATTATCAACCACTCGCCTCGTAGGGAAGGACGACTCCGCCTACGAGGACAATAATGACGATAAAATTGATGATGGCGTTAAAATTTTTCATATATGGAATCGGTTGATGATAAAGATTGATTCATTCCTAACAGGCTTGGCTGAGAAATGTCAAGCCCAAATTTTGGGCCATTTCCCTCGCAACTGGAACTGAATCCGGGATTTGAGTCTGTCATGACAGCAAAATCAATGGATTTTTTCCACAGCCATCACGCATGGGTCGGCAGATTTTCCCACACCATGAAAGAGGAATGTGAATTCCGGTTAATGGCCTTGCCTGCTTGGTATTAATCTGTGTTCTGAACCCGATTCCTGATCCTTTCATTTGTTGCCTTGGTCTTTTCCTTTACCTGTGAGCCTGCTTCTCTGAGCTTTTGCTTTGACTGTGAGGCGATCGCCCGGGCTTCTTCATTTGACAAAAATCCATTCTTGTCTCTATCCATCGTATCAAATTTTTTGGCGCAGTCTCCGGTATCACAATTGGCAATGTATTCACTCTGACTGATTTTGCCGTCCTTGTTTGCATCCATCGAGTTAATCTGCTGATTGATGTTACCGCTGACCTGCCCCGCAGGCTGCTGTGCCACTGCCGGGAGGGCCAGAAAGAGCAGAAGCACAACAACAAACATCCATTTTAAGTATTTCATTTTTTATCTCCTTTGGTTATGATACAAATAATGTGATTTTGGGACCGACTTCTCATTCTTTGGATCATTTGATATCACAATATATGATCTGAGATACGAAAATCAAGTTTAAACTTTAAGGATGAAGCGGCAAGCATATTTCATTGGGATCGATATAATGGAAAAAAAACGAAAAGCCGTTTTTCATCATTATCGGGGGCTGCAGAATGAATCGCTTCATGAACTGATCACAGCGGTTTTGGGCCATATGCCGGATGAATTCCAAAACATGGCTGATGAAGATGATCCGGAATGGGGGGATGATTCATCCGATTCAAAAACCCAACCCGTGGCGATCCAGAATGTCAATCAGGAACTGGTAGTTGCCTACCTGGAAGGGCATACCGGATTTAGTTCGGCTGTTCAGGCCGCCTATCTGGATGAAATCAATGCCGACAGTCCCAATTTTGCTCTGTTTAAAAACTATTTTCTTCAGGCCAATCCCAGGCTCATGCATCTGTTGATTCACTGTATCGCGGACAATCCCACTGACCCATCCCTACTGAACGATCTGGCGATTCTGCATGAATCCATGTGTATTCTGGATGAACTGATAACGTTGTATGGCCGGGCCTGTGTTCTGGAAAATGATCCGTTTGCGTTTGCCGGTCTGGCTGAGGCGTTTTATTACAACACCGTGATGGATGGATTCGATGCATTTTACGAACTCACTAAAATTGTAGGAGATAATCCGGAAAAAATGGCTATCGTTGATTATCTGATAACCAGTCATGTGCCGGAACAGCGTTCAAAGGAGCCGTTACCCCAATGAGTGAGATACGAATGACAGGTGAAATCCGAACCGATTATGATTGTGAAACTTCGGGGCTGCCTGCGGAACGATGGGCCGAAGCCGTTTTTAAAATCGGGGAAGAAGAGATCATTTTTGAGGTGAGTGTCGAAAAATCGGTTATTGTTGCGATCATGGTTGGAGAAGATACAGGCTGGAAGGGTACGCTGGAGGGATTGAAACAGATGTTGAAGGGTGAAATCAAAGGCCCCAAACGAGATAAATCTTGACAAAATTCAAAAATCAACTAAAAATGCAGAGTTTTTAAATTTACATATGGATTGAGTCCATTTACAGGAGGTTCAGAAACATGTACGCTGTTGTGGCAACAGGCGGAAAGCAATATCGGGTTGAAACCGGAGATACCCTGCGGGTGGAAAAGCTGATTGGGGAAAAAGGCGATTCCATTCAGTTTGATCAGGTTCTGCTATATGCGGATGGTGAAAATATCAAAATCGGCAAGCCGACTCTGGATGATGTCCGGATTCAGGCTCATATTGTCGAGCAGGGCAAAGCCAGAAAAATTCTGGTTTTCAAATCCAAACGCCGTAAAGGGTATAAACGGACTCTGGGACATCGCCAGCAGTTCACCGCGGTCCGGATTGACAGTATCGAGGCAGCTTGAGTATACATTCAGTCGCAGGGGTTGACCGGATAGCGGTCTAACCCATATCAGGAGCATGTTGAAATGGCACATAAAAAAGCAGGCGGCAGTTCGCGAAATGGGCGGGACAGCAATCCCCAATACAGAGGTGTCAAGCGCTATGGCGGTGAAACCGTGACTGCCGGAAGTATTCTGGTGAGACAGGTCGGCACCAAAATTCATCCGGGCACCAATGTGGGGCTGGGAAGAGATTATACGCTTTTTGCATTGATCAATGGAACCGTATCGTATGAGCGGTATGGCCGTTCCCGTAAAAAAGTAAGTGTTTATGCCGAGTGAAATTCATCGATGAGGCAGTCATTACAGTTGCCTCCGGCAGGGGCGGCAGCGGGTGCATCAGCTTTAGAAGAGAAAAGTTTATTCCCAAAGGCGGACCGGACGGTGGCAACGGCGGTAAAGGGGGGGATGTCATTCTCCGATCATCCTCCCAAAAACGCACACTTTATGATTTCACCCACCGTGAACTTTTCAAAGCGGAGAACGGGGCCGGTGGCCAGGGAAACCTGAAAACCGGCAGGGACGGGGCGGATCTTGTCATTGAAATCCCATCCGGAACCGTGGTGATAAATGCGGAAACCGGCGATGTGATTCATGATTTTGCCGATTCCGATGAAACCTGTCTTCTGGCGGCAGGCGGCAGGGGCGGGAAGGGGAATGCCCATTTCAAGACATCGACCCATCAGACTCCCCGGTTTTCGCAACCCGGGGAGGCGGGCCTGACGCTTCGTATTCGACTGGTCCTGAAACTGATTGCAGATGTCGGCATCATTGGTCTGCCCAATGCCGGGAAATCAACTCTGCTAACCGCCATCTCTTCTGCCAAACCCAAAATTGGCAACTATCCCTTTACAACACTGACGCCCAATCTGGCAGTGGTTTATCCCAGAAAGGGTGAACCCTTTATAGCAGCAGACATCCCCGGCCTGATTGAAGGCGCACATCATGGCGTCGGACTGGGCATTCAGTTTCTGAAACATATCGAGCGAACCCGTGTACTGATTCATATGATTGATGTGTCGACCATTGATTCAGACAACCCCCTGCGGGAATACAAAACAGTCAATGCCGAACTGATCCAATACAACCCCTGTCTTCGCGAAAAACCCCAGATCGTGGTTCTGAATAAAATGGACCAGCCCGGGGGTGAGACAACGGCAGAGCTGTTTCGAAACGCCATTCGTTCGAAATCGATCTATGAAATTTCTGCTATCACCGGTCAGGGGCTGGACCGGCTGATCACACAGGTGGTCAACCTGCTGGATACTGCCGATGACAATCGAGAGAAAAACCCATTTTGACAACGCCAAACGGATTGTAGTCAAGGTCGGCAGCAATGTCCTGACAGAAGACTATGGCTTGAACCTGAACATTGTCCGGTCGATCAGCCGACAGATCTGCCGCCTGATCGACAGGGGTCTCGAGGTGATTCTGGTCTCATCGGGCGCCATGTCAGCCGGAATGCGAAAAATCGGGCTGTCCAGAAGACCGGATGAAATTCCCAAGCGACAGGCGGTGTCCGCCGTGGGACAGGCCGGACTGATCATGGAATATGAAAATGCGTTTGAGCGGTATGGCAACAAGGTGGCGCAGATTCTTTTGACAGGCGATAATCTGAGCAACCGCAAAATGTATCTCAACGCCCGAAATACCCTCTATACTCTTCTGTCCTGGCAGGTCGTTCCGATTATCAACGAAAATGACACAGTCGCCATCGAATCGATCAAATTTGGCGACAATGACAATCTGGCCGCATTGATCACCCTGATGATGGATGCGGATATCCTGATTATCCTGAGTGATATCGATGGCCTGTACAATCGTGACCCCAGGCGGTTCCCGGATGCCGAACTGATACCCATCATTTCCACCATTAAAAAAAATCTGGAAAAGCTGGCCAGTGATATTCCAGGCTCACTTGGCACTGGCGGGATGCTTAGCAAGATCAAGGCGGCCAAAAAAGTGACATCCGGCGGGATTCCCATGATCATTGCCAATGGAAACATGCCCGATGTGCTTGAAAAACTCTTTGACGGACAATCCCATGGCACATTTTTTGAACCCAGCAAGGAGCGTATGGCCAGCCGAAAATGCTGGATCGGCTACTCCATCAAACCCGAAGGGGTTCTGTTTCTGGATGAAGGCGCTGTTACAGCCATTGTACGCCGGGGGAAAAGTCTTCTGCCCAGCGGCATTGTCCGGGTTGACGGCGAATTTGGTGTGGGCGCAGCCGTGGAATTTAAAAGCCCTGACGGCGAGATCCTGGGTGCCGGACTGGTTAATTATGGTTCCACGGACATTCGAAAAATCATGGGCCTTCAATCTGCCCAGATTTCAGAACGGCTTGGTGAAAAACCCTATGATGAGGTGATTCATCGGGACAATCTGGTCATTACATCCGGTTGCACTGCCGGAACCATGAGTAGTGAGGTTTGCATATGACCGACTCCTTTACCATATCAGACATGGCCAAGGCCGCACGAGCCGCTTCCCGAAAGCTTGCCAAGTGTTCAACCAATCAAAAGAACACCATGCTGCGCAAAATGGCCGATCTGGTTGAGGCTCAGGCAGACCGGATTCGGGCCGAAAATCGGAGAGACATCGAATATGCCCATACAAAAGGGCTTTCTGCGGCCATGATCGACCGGCTGACCGTATCCGGCGCCACCATTCTGTCGATGGCCGCAGGACTGAGAGAAGTGGCGATGCTGCCCGATCCGGTTTCCGAAATCACCCGGGTCTGGAATCGCCCCAACGGGCTTCAGATCTGCAAAATGCGAATCCCCCTGGGGGTTATTGCCATCATCTATGAATCCCGCCCCAATGTAACCATGGATGCAGCCGGGCTTTGCCTCAAGGCGGGCAATGCGGCTATCCTGCGGGGCGGTTCAGAGGCCCTGCATTCCAATCGGGTCCTGGCAGATATCATTCGACAGGCTCTGAGCGAGACCGGTCTTCCGCTGGAAGCGGCCCAGGTCATTCCGGTAAGGGATCGCAGCGCGGTTACGGATCTGTTGCAACTGGAAGAATTTATTGATCTGGTTATTCCCAGGGGTGGAGAAGGGCTGATCCGGTTTGTCGTGGAAAACTCGCGGATTCCGGTTCTCAAGCATTATAAAGGCGTTTGCCATGTGTTTGTGGATGACACGGCAGATTCAGACATGGCGCTTTCCATCTGCATGAATGCCAAGGTGCAGCGCCCAGGGGTCTGCAACGCGATGGAAACCCTTCTGGTTCACCAATCCATGGCAACATCGTTTCTTCCCCTGGTGGCCGAATCCATGCAAAAAGCCGGTGTTGAGCTGAGGGGCTGCGATGTCTCCTGCCGAATGCTTCCGGGTATGATTCCGGCTACGGAAGCGGACTGGCCGACCGAATACAACGATCTGATTTTATCTGTCAAGGTCGTTTCCGGTATGGATGAGGCCATCACGCATATCGAAACCTATGGATCCAGTCATACCGATGCCATTGTCACACGGGATTATGAACGGGCCAGGCGCTTTGTTCGGGAAGTCGATTCATCCGTGGTTCTGGTGAACGCATCCACCCGATTCAATGACGGCAATCAATTGGGGCTGGGTGCTGAGATCGGCATCAGCACCACCAAACTCCATGCCTTTGGACCAATGGGACTTGAAGAGTTGACCGCGACCAAATTTGTCGTGATGGGTGACGGTCAAATTCGGTTCTGATTGATTCAAAACGGAAAATCCATGCGGATCGGACTCTTTGGCGGCACATTCAATCCGTTTCATTCCGGCCATTTACAGGCTTGCCGGGATATGATTACGCGGTTTTTTCTGGACCGCATGATCCTGATTCCGGCAGCCATTCCGCCCCATAAGCCACAGCAGGGACTGGCCAGTCCCACGGACAGGCTTGCCATGATCCGGTTGGCCACGGCCCGGTTTTCCAACATGGATGTTTCGGATATCGAACTGATCCGCCCCGGCCCTTCCTATACCGTGGACACACTGACTTTTTTCCGCCGGGGGTACCCGGATGCCGATGACCTCTTTCTGGTGATGGGCCTGGATGCGTTTCTGGAATTTCATACCTGGAAAAGCTGGCAGACCATTTTGAAAATATGCACAATCCTGGTGATGAACAGACCCGGGGCATATGGCGGTGAATTCAGGGATAAAAGCCAACTTTTCGATGCCTATGTCCGGAAATGGTTTGGCTATGATCTCGGTGAATCAATCAATTTATCTGAAAGTCTGTATTACCATCCCGATAATCGTCCACTCGTACTGACACCAATCGATTCGATGGATATTTCGTCCTCCCGAATTCGTCAAATGATCCGGGATGGTCAATCCATCCGATCCGTCGTACCCGAATCCGTGGTACGATATATATCTGAAAAAGGACTGTATCAATGAATGCGAATGAATTGAATGACCCCATCTTAAGCCCATATATCGCGGCCGCAATGGGTAAGAAAGCCTTTAACATCCGGGTAATGGCGGTTCGGAATCTGACCTCAATCTCCGATTATTTTATCATCTGCAGCGCCAGATCCAGCCGCCAGGTCGCCGCCATAGCCGAGCATATTCAAAAAGAGCTTCGAGATCATAAAAAAAAACCATTGGGAATCGAAGGAACAATCGAAAATCACTGGGTTTTAATGGACTACGGGGACGTGATCATTCATGTGTTTTACGAACCGGTCAGGCTGACATACAATCTGGAAGGCCTGTGGCGTGATGCGCCCGGCATGAACATACCGGACCCGATTGGTGCCAATACGGTTGATGAAACAGAGGATGACGATGATGACTAAGCGGTTATGTGTGCTAATGATTCTGGATGGATGGGGCATACGGGATTCCCGTGAGGCCAATGCAGTCAAACTGGCAAAAACGCCCAATCTGGACAATCTGACCGATCAATATTCATCCACCCGGCTTCAGTGTTCCGGTGAAGCGGTCGGGCTTCCGGACGGGATCATGGGAAATTCCGAGGTCGGACATATGAATATCGGTGCGGGCCGGGTTGTATATCAGGATCTGGTTCGAATCAATCTTGCGATTCGCAACCGGTCTTTTTTTTCAAACCCCACCCTGCTCGATATCATGAATGATGTCAAATTCAGAAAATCATCCCTTCATCTGATGGGGCTGGTATCGGATGGCGGTGTCCACAGCGATATGTCGCATCTGATCGCACTTCTGGATATGGCCCGGGAAAATGGTGTTGCCCGTGTCTGTGTTCATGCCATTCTGGATGGCCGGGATACGCCGCCGGACAGCGGTTCAGCCTATATCGAACAGGTTCAGGCGCATATCTGCCGAAACAATTATGGCGATATCGCGACGATATGCGGTCGGTTTTATGCCATGGATCGGGATAAACGATGGGATCGCATCGAGCAGGCATTCCAATTGTACACCAACGGCATTGGTCTGCATGAAACGGATCCGGTAGCTGCGGTCAGAAAGGCCTATTCACGGGGAGAAACCGATGAATTTGTCAAACCCGTGGTCATGGTGGATAAAGGTGATCACCCCATTGGGAGTCTTCAGGACGGAGATGGTGTGATTTTTTTCAATTTTCGGTCGGACCGAGCGCGGGAAATCACCCATGCCCTCAGCCAGTCTGATTTTGATGCATTTGACCGGCCATGGGTTCCCAACCTGGCAGGCTATGTCTGCATGACCCAGTATGACGAAAAGCTGCCGCTACCTACAGCATTTCCCCCGGTTCACCTGACAGAACTGCTGGGTGAAATTATCAGTCGAAATGGACTGCGTCAACTGCGCATCGCCGAGACTGAAAAATATGCGCATGTCACCTATTTTTTCAATGGCGGCGAGGAAACCCCGTTTCCGGGCGAGGACCGATGTCTGATCCCATCCCCCCGGGATATTCCAACCTATGATCATAAGCCGGAAATGAGCGCATTTGCCGTCACAGACGAGATGCTGACCCGTATTCATTCCCGTTCCTATGATTTGATGGTGTTGAATTTTGCCAATATGGACATGGTGGGACACACCGGAATTCTGTCAGCCGCAATCAAAGCCTGTGAAACCGTGGATGCCTGTGTCGGCAGAATTGTGACAGCAGTCCAGGCGCAGGGCGGAGCCGTCATGATCACGGCCGATCATGGAAATGCCGAAACCATGGCCGATGAACAGGGTAATCCCCATACGGCCCATACCCTGAATCCCGTACGCTTTATTCTGGTGGATGACACCCGAAAGGATGTTCAACTGAGGGAAGGTGCTCTGGCAAATATCGCACCGACCATTCTGGATGTGCTGGGTCTTGAAAAACCCGGTGCCATGACCGGTGATTCGCTGATTTTGCAGGCAGTTCATTCGGTTCATCGCGGTTGAATGGGCTGGCGTTAGGCATCACGCATCTGATGCTGACAGCACACCAATCTGTTTCAGAAAATCAATTCCATGCGCAGCCAGAAATGCTGAATTCAGCAGATTCTCCTTATTGTAGCACAAGGGATTTCCCTGCATATCCACCACCACACCGCCGGCTGCCATTATGATTGCATGGCCGGCTGCCGTGTCCCATTCCGATGTCGGGCCCAGACGTGGATAAAAATCCGCCTCACCGGCTGCCACGGCGCAGAATTTAAGAGAGCTGCCCCGACTGATGCAGGAATATGCAGGCAACCGGTTGAGTAACGTGTCCATATCCGGTGATTGATGAGACCGGCTCTGAACCACCCGTATTTTTGACTGCGGCTTCCATGCAACCATTTTAAGCGTCGTTTTGACACCGCGAAAATCCCGGGTACAGCCTCGGCGAACATTGCCCAGAAACAGAAGATCCAGAACTGGAACATAAATAACGCCCAATACCGGCTGATTGTCTTCAATCAATGCGATGTTGATGGTGAATTCGCCATTTTTCCGAATGAACTCCTTAGTACCGTCCAGAGGATCCACCAGCCAGAACTGATGCCAGTTTTTTCGTACCGCATAGGGTATGGATTTGCCTTCTTCCGACAATATGGGAATGTCCGGGTAACGTTCGGTCAGTCCGTGGCTGATAATTCGGTGAGAGCGGGTGTCGGCCTGAGTCAACGGGGATTCATCCGCCTTGTAATCAACGGTGAAATCTGTGTCGTAAATTTCCAGTACCGCCTTGCCGGCTTCGACAGCCAGTAATCCCAGAAAATCCATATTGATATGATCGATCTGCATGTTTACTAACCTTTTGGGTTTTCAGAATAAAAAGATATCTACCGCTTTTCTCCTGACGTCTTATCTTCTTTACCGCGTATATCCGGCCCGCTCCAGATACAAAAGAACTTCCTGAACCGCTTCATCCGGGGTTATTTCCGTGGTGTCGATATACACTTCCGGATTTTCAGGCGCCTCATAGGGGTCGCTGATACCGGTGAATTCCTTGATCAATCCGGCACGGGCCTTGGCATACAGCCCCTTGCGGTCGCGGCCTTCGCAAACTTCAAGTGGTGTTCCGACGTGGAGTTCGATAAAACCGCCGTACTGTTCAATCAGCCGCCGAATCTGCCTGCGGGTACCGGCATATGGTGCGATAGGCGCACAAATGGCAATCCCCCGGTTTTTGGTGATTTCACTGGCTACGTATCCGATGCGGCGGACATTGATATCCCGATGTTCGCGGGAAAATCCCAGCTCGCTTGACAGATTCTGCCGGACAATGTCCCCGTCCAGAAGTGTGACCGGCCTGCCTCTCATTTCCAGAAACCGGGCATACAGAATCCGGGCGATTGTTGATTTTCCGGCGCCGGACAGACCGGTAAAGAAAATGGTGAATCCCTGCTTATGACGTGGGGGATAGGCCTGCTGAAGCGTCTCGATCACTTCCGGAAAGCTGAACCAGTCCGGAATTTTCCGGCTGGTGCGAAGCTTTTGATGAAAATCATCGTCACTCAGGGTAACCGTGCGGACACCGTTGGGAGTTTCGCTGACAGGCAAATATGAATCGTCATCCACTACATACGCCATTTCTTCGACCGGCAGCACCTCGATGCCCAACTCCTGATCGAATGACAGAGCCAGTTTCTTTGCTGCGTCTTTCTCATAAAATGGTTTACCCTGGCTATCAAGCCCCGGACTGGCGTGATTGGGCCCAATGATGAAATGGGTACAACCATAGTTTTTCCGCACAATGGCATGCAGAATGGCTTCACGGGGGCCGGCCATTCGCATGGCCAGCGGCAGCAGGCTGAGTTGCATCATGTTGGCGGGATAATTCCGGGCCGCTGCCAGATAACAGTGAATCCGTGTGTAATAATCGATGTCTCCGGGTTTACCCCGCCGTGCCACCGGATGAAGAAGCAGATTGGCTTTGGCTCGGGCCATGGCTCTCAGGGTCATTTCAAACTGTGCCCGGTGCAGCGGCTGCCGGGTCTGGTATCCCACCACACGGCGCCAGCCAAGCTTTTTGAACAGCGCCCGCATTTCAAGAGGCGAATGCCGAAGCGATTTGAAGGCGGAATGGAGGGGCAGTTGCACGCCTTCAATTTTTCCACCGATATAATGCCGGCCTGCGAAATTGAATAAATAATCCACTCCGGGGTGACTGACATCCTGTGTTCCATAGATCACCTCGGCCTCTCTTTTTTTGTCAATGGGCCAGATGTCTTTGATATGAAGGATGGCGAGCATGAACCCCTCGTTGTCCCGAAGCGCAATAGACTGGCCTGCTTCGACGCTTTCGGCCTGGGAATCCGATACACCCAGACAAATCGGAATCGGCCACAGGGTGCCATTCTGAAGCCGCATGCGATCCAGTACCGACTCGTAATCGGTGCGGTTCATGAACCCGGTTAACGGAGAAAATCCGCCGTTCATCAGCAATTCCAGGTCAGACACCGAAGATCGGGATAATGTGATGCTTTGCAGGCTGGTTGACAGATTCTTCAAGATTACGGCTCTTTCTGAATCCACAATCAGATTAACCAGATCACCGCAATGTGCAGTTGGGGCTGCCGTCATTAATCTGTTTCCTTAATCAAGTTTAATATCTTTGAATCAAGTCCATATATCGTATTGTATCACATCTGAATCTTTTTGCGTTACCATTCAATTCTGACTTTTTAAGGGGGTATCAGGATTGGCAGATGCTCACCGGTCTGCCGTTCCGGGTAACGATTTTTTAAATGCATCGGCATGGCTCTGACCGGCTGACCGGGTTTAAGTTCCAGCGTCAGAGGATTCGTTCGATACATTGGCGTCATGGAGATCAAAACGCCGGTAAATGCGCCAAACGGCAAGGATTTCAAAAAGCCGGACTGCTCGAACCGGGTGATGATGGGGCTGCTGAAAGATGGAAAGCAGCCGATGGTTTGTGTGTTGATGGCGACATTTCCGAGCAGCAGCCGGCTGATGCGCCTGATTTTCCATGCACTGAAGAGCCGGATCTGATGTCGGACCGGTTTTGGAAAAATCTGTTTCATTCGTCTGGAGAAGCCATTCAGTGCATATCTGTTGATCAGTCCGATATAGACGCGGTCCCGTGTCACGCGAAAAACTTCTTTCAGGGTTTGAATATGGTCATTTACAAACTCAAGCGAAAAAACCAGGGTGGCATAATGAAATGAATTGTCTTCAAATGGCAGATCTTCCGGGTTTGTTCGAAAAAACTCGGCCCGATGTCCGGTTATCTGGCGTGCGATTTCCAGCATATAGGGTGATGGATTGATGCCGGTGACGGAAAGACCGGAATCAATATGGCTTCTGAGACTCTGTCCGGCGCCGCAACCGATATCCAGAATGGTTTTCCCCCGCAGGGGTTTCAGCATGTCCTGCATCAATTGTGTATGCAGCAAAGCCGCAGTTTGATTTTCGGGTTGATCCCACCACTTTGCATATGCTCTGGATGTATGAAAGTCAAAAATATTGCCCATATTTTTATTATTAAGAGAAAGGATGCCGTTAATCAAGATAAAAGACTTTCTGAATTGTGATCGATAGGCTATAACGGCCGGAAATCGTGTTGCGTGCCGCGTCTGTTTGATACCTGTTCATGAATCCTCCCGTGTCATCATCCCCAAGGATGAAAATGGTTTCCGGTTGCACGGGGCCATCACAAGGAAGCGTTCCGACGTAACACGTAATGCCTAAAACCGGATTCATTTTCACGATACGCGCTTAAATCCCAATTAACATATCCCTATGCTGCTCACCCATATCAAACTGCTATTGACCGCCATCTTCTGGGGCGGCACATTTATTGCCGGACGGATTGTGGCACAGAACGTCACACCATTTTCCGCCGCTTTTTTAAGGTTTTTGATTGCAACCGTCATCCTGCTGGCTATTGTCTGGCGAATGGCGCTGAAATTTCCCCGGTTGACCGGGCGTCAGGCCGGGGTGATTGTCCTGCTGGGAATGACCGGTGTGTTTTTCTACAACTTTTTATTTTTTCTGGGATTGAAGCATATCGCTGCGGGACGGGCCTCGTTGATTATCGCCATGAATCCGGTCCTGATCAGCGCCGGTTCGGCCGTTTTTTTTCGTGAAGACATTTCCCCCCTCAAGCTGTTTGGTATCCTCCTGTCTGTTTTCGGAGCACTGGTGGTCATATCCCGTGGGCACCCGATGCAGATATTTCAGGGTGAAATCGGATGGGGTGAGCTCTATATTCTGGGATGCGTTTTAAGCTGGGTCTCATTTTCGCTGATTGGAAAGCTGATTCTCGGTTCATTGTCCCCCCTGATATCCATTACGTATTCATCACTGGTCGGTATGCTGGCACTCTTGATTCCGGCAAGTATGGAGGGGATGTGGGGGAATATGTCAGCCTACCGGATGATTGACTGGGTGGGGTTTGTTTATCTGGGATTTTGCGGAACGGTGTTGGGGTTTGTCTGGTATTATCAAGGCATTCAAAAGATCGGGCCGACACGGGCCGGCCTGTATATCAATTTTGTGCCGGTATCAGCGGTGATCATGGCATGGCTGATGCTGAACGAACCGGTCACACTGTCACTTCTTCTGGGTGCGGTTCTGGTCAGTTCCGGGGTATATCTGACCAGTCTGAAAAGAAACGGGCTACAGTAAGGGATACCTGCCGGTCAAAACCCGTGTAATCCGTACCATCCGATGATCAAGGCTGTTAAAATCTGGATTTGGGCAGATAATAAACCAGAACCAGTGCGATAATGGGCGCAACGGCAATCCAGTTCAGCACGGGCACGATTCCGAAAATATCGGCAAGCTTTCCGGTTACAGGTGTCAGGACACCACCGGTCCCCAATGCAAATCCCATCATCAGGCTGGAGGCCATGGATTTTCCCTTGGGCGCCAGTTGCTGGGCCAGGGCGACCCCCAACGGAAGAATGGCCAGGGCAAAGAAGCCGGTCAGAAAGCTGCTGATATAAATCCAGGGACCAGGCAGATGCAGCATCAGCAGAATACAAATCGGGGTGATGACATGTGTCGTGTAAAAGATGGGTTTATGCCCGATTCGATCGGACAGATGGCCTGCGATCAACCCACTGATGGCACCGGCAATGGTGAAGGCGGAAATCACACCACCGATTGAAACCAGCGAATATCCCAGCCTGGCATAATGCACCGGCAGATAGGTTAAAATTGACTGACTCACAAAAGCCCGCAGTGCCATGATCATCCAGATCATCAGAATGGGTTTCCATACGGTTCCGAATACTTCCCGCAACGAACCGATGAGCCCGAAATTCTTTAATCCCTCACTCAGGGGATATGGCGCCATAAAATACAGAAAGACCATTGGAACCAGTCCCGGCAGCATGACCCAGGGCATGGCCGCAAGGTCATAGCGGCTCACATAGGCGGAAATGAACAACGGACCCAATCCAAATGCCAATGTGCCACCCATGTTGAATACGGACATGGAGAATCCCAGATGCCTGCCGGAATAGGTGGAAACCATTCCGGCAACCGTTGGATGAAACATGGATGACCCAATGGAGCCGATGCAGACAAAAAACAGCAGTGTCCAGAAATCCTGCGCAATCCCAACGAGCGAGGTGAAAACGATCACCATCAGCGGGCCTCCCAGAATAAAAAAGCGGGTCCGATAATGATCGGCCACATATCCGATGGGGGGCTGAACCACAAACGCCAGAAAACGGCTGGCGCCGGTGATGATGCCAACCTGGGTAAGTGTCAATGAAAAATGGGACACAAAAGAGGGGATCAGCGGGTTGATGAATGCGCTATAAAAATCACCGACAAAATGAATCAATGTCAGGGCCGCGATCATTCTGACATCGGCTTTTTCAGAAAAGGGCAACGGAGTGCCTTTATGGTGAATCATGATTTATCTGCCAGGTCAAAACTCGATTCTGACGATGGCTCCCAATGTAATGGTATCCCCGTCGATATCTTCTTTAATCTCTTCGTAGTTCCAGTTGTTAAACCGGTAATTACCGTTGATATCCAGATAGACTGACGGAAGGATTTCCAGATCTACTCCTGCCCTCAGTGCATAAAACGGCTCTTCCATGAATTTGTCATCCGCATACCAGATTCCGATTCCCAGGCCTGCATACAGGCCTCTTCCAATGATGAGATATGCCTCCGGCGCCCAGGCAGTTTTATCGGGCAGAATAATTCCATCCGGTGCCACTTCCAGATCAAATTCAAGTTTCAGCATGGATGTGGGGATGAGCTGGTAAGAGACAATTCCGGAAAAGCCATCCTCATTTATATTTTCAGTGTCGATGCTGTCAACTGTCGTCCAGTACTGAGCACCGATTCCCAAACGGTGAAGGGTTTCTGAAGATCCGGTTGAAGAAATCATCAAAAAACAGATGCCGGCCAGCATGCTCGTCAGACATTTTTTCATACATTTCTCCTTTTTTAATCTGGTTTGGCTTAATCGTTTGACTGGTCATTACGGAAACAGAACCCAAATGATATTGAAATGACAGGTTAAAATTGGCTAAGGAGTCAATCTGTTCAGGTTTTCCTGTCCATTCCCATCTGGTTTTCATACGCGCTTTGCGCTTCAGATTCCAGAAAACGGGTATTCCCGCCGTATCGTGGGGAAAAATGGAAAAGCGTAAAATTCCGAACCCGGGCCATACCGGCAATGGTTCCGGCCTGCCAGGCCGTGAGATGTTTTTTCCCATCAGCCAGAGACCGTTCCGCCTCTGAAAACGCCGCTTCTATAAACAGATGATCGGCGCTTTCCGCCAGTTTGACCATCTTTTTGATATTGGATTCGCTGTAAACCGCATCCGTGATATACACGATTTTCTGTCCGGATGTTATCCGGGCGATCCGATGGGCCAGTGCACCCAGTGCGATTTTTTGACCATTCAGTGCTGGAATGGCTATTTCAAATTCCTGTTCCGGATCAGCCTGCCGATACAGGGCGTTTTTGAATTCCATCAGCCAGGGCCCTGTCGAAAGGCCCAGCGCAACGAGCTCATCCCCAATGATATTGATATGAAACCGCTCTGCCAATGCATACGCCAGACAGACGTTACTGTGATCCAGGCAGGTGTAAATGACTTCCATGGACGGCTCGGCAAGAAGTTTCGTATCAACCGGTTTGATCCGTGGTGCCCCGACCGGCTGGAATCCCGTGCTGCAGGGATATTCCTGATAAACCTGACAGTCTTTTTGAATTTCCGTGGCAACAATGGTAAATGGATGAGAATAGTGGCCGACCAGATCCCATGAATACCCGGACAGTTTTCCTTCGATACAACTCAGAAAATTTTCCGGCCCAAACAGATGAATCCGTTTGTTCCTTCCCAGACATAGCCGAAGCACGCGATCAAAGCCATAAAAATGATCCATATGCATGTGGCTGACAAAAATATGGGATATTTTCAGAATTTCCCGTGAAGAAAGTGCCTCCAGATTTCCCAGATCAAACAGCAGGGATCTGTTTTGGAAATTAAATGGGATATATACGGCAGGATCGGCTTCGGGTGGATTGACTAATCTGGGATGCAGCACCGGGCGCATGGTTATGACAGGTATCGGGTCACCTGCTTGTTGACGCAGACATAAATATCTTCGTCCGAGCCAAAGATATCGATGATATCCTTATGATGAATCAATTGCTCGATGATAAATGCCGTGATATACAGGCTGACAACATTAGGCTGCTGCAATGTTCCCCTGAAGGGTGCGCACTGATAATCGATATCAAAATCCTCGGCTCGGGACAGTTTTTCAAGACACCCGTGAATCTGATCTTCCAGACTTTTTTTGCTGCCGGTTTCGACAAAATTATGTTCAATCAGTTTTGTGGCAATGGCATTGGCCAATTCATCAATGTGATCCCTGATGTTATGGATGGCTGTTTTTCGCATGTGGTCTTTGGACGATTCAATTTTGGAAAGAATGCTGCTTTCCCGCGTACTGGGCCGAAATACCTTTGCCATGTGTGATCACCCTTTGTTTATGACCGATTGATTATGTCCTTTAATGAGCGGACGATGTCACAGTGAATGCAGCCCGGCATTCACCGGCGCTTGTGCAGCATCTATTGCTTTTAAGATAATGATTTTGGGAAGGCGGCGTGAGGGGACAGACCTGTTGCGGCTGACGCCTTGAAAAACTGTCGGTCATCCCCGGGACCGATACACACCCCCAAATTTTATCTTTAAAGCGATAGTGATCAGCCGGTTGATCTGCCTGCAAAACCCGGAAATTACCCAGTAACCTTCACTTGTACTTGCATAATAGTTGTGCAAAAAGGCAATTGCAAGGAAAATTTAAGTCGATTCGATAATGATTTGAGGGGTACGGTTTCCATTCCAGTAATTCCAGCGAAGCCGATAGGCCATGCGTTTCAGCTCCCGGGGTAGCGGCTGGTTCGGATCGACATTGAACTGAATGGCCGAAATCAGTTTTTCCCCTTTGGTGGTTGACTGTCCCAGAACCAGTTGTCTGTGGTATTCGCCCACAATCCGGGAAGACTGAACCGTAACGTTATGCGTGATAAAGATTGGCACGGAATTGTTTTGGCCGTATGGCTCCAGTTTTTCCAGTTCATCCATCAACCGGTCATGAATACTGTCAAATTCCAGATGGCAGTCAATCTGTAAAACCGGAATGAAATCCGAGTCCGATGTGCATCGGGATACGGCTGTGTCAAAGCGTTTTTGAAACTCCGGTATGTTATTTTCCTGAATCTCAATGCCTGCGGCCAGTTGATGGCCTCCAAAACCATCCAGGCAATCCCGGCACTCAAAAAGCCCCTGGTACAGATCGAATCCGGGAATGCTTCGGGCAGAGCCTTTTCCGTGGCCATTATGCACATTGATTAAAATGACGGGGCGATGATATCGATGCATCAGCTTGGATGCAGCGATTCCAAGAATACCAACCGGCCAGTTTGAATGGGACAAAACAATTGATTTTTGTTTCAACAAATCCGGATTTGTATCGATGTAACGAACAATATCGGAAACCACCTGTTTTTCGACTTTCTGTCTTAACAGGTTCATCCGGTTCAATTCCCCAGCGGCTTTCATGGCCGATTCCGGATTCTGGGAAAGTAGCAGCCGAATTGATTCGCCCGCGTCTTCCATTCGCCCGGCAGCGTTCAGGCGGGGTGACAGACGAAATGCAATGTCCTCTGAATGGATCCGGGAATGAGTCAGGCCGCTGACATCGAGCAGCGATCGGACACCGGACCAGGATGTTTTTGCAATCATCTCCATGCCGGTTTTCACCAGAATCCGGTTCATATCGATCAGAGGAACCATATCCGCAATGGTACCCAGCGCAACCAGCTCACAGAACGGTTTCAGGAGAGGTTCTTTTTGGTTTTTCCAGAACCGGTTTTCACGGAAATACCGTCTGAGATGCAGAACCAGTAAAAATGCCACGCCAACACCTGCCAGATGCGTAAGGCTTCTCGGATTGTCGTGTCGTTTGGGGTTGATTACGGCAAGTGCCTGTGGAAATGGTTTAATTATCTGATGGTGGTCGGTGATGATAATATCGATTCCGGCGTCAGTGGCCTTCTGAACGGCAAGATGGCTGGTTGAACCGCAGTCAACCGTGATCAGTAGCCGGATATTGCGGGCAAGAGCGACTTCCTGAATATGCCGGGCTTTCAGACCATATCCTTCATTGATTCGATGGGGTATGTAATAGGATGCAACTGCTCCGGCCATAATCAAAAATTTATACAGAATAACCGTGGCTGTAATGCCATCGGCATCATAATCGCCAAAAATCAGAATGGGCTCCTGATGCAGGACGGCCTGATAAATGCGGACGACTGCCCGGTCCATATCCACAAGCGGATGCGAGAGATCCAGGTGTTTGAATGAGGGATCAAAAAACGCCTCGGCCCCGGCACGGGTTGAGATTCCCCGGTTGACCAGAACTGTAGCGATGGCTGGATGGCAATTCAACCACTGACATACGGATTGGGTGAGATCCAGATCGGGTTTTTGAATGTTCCAGACGGGCTGCATCGGAATCAGATGGATGGTTGTGGATGGAAAAAAATTTCCCGTAATTTAAAAAAAATATAACCGATAACATGAAATCCGACAACTCCAAACCGCATCAGGTCAATGGTTTTTTATTGATCACGTCCGGATAACGATGTTAAACCATAACAGAGCATGCTTGAAACGGTATGTTTTTTCAACATCTGGGATATCCGCGTAATCCGTGGTCAAAAAAACAGGGTATGGTTAAAAATAATTGTCAGGAACATGATGAACACGATTGAAAAACGGTTTCGGGTCAACCGCGGGTTGATCGGCTTTCTGAAATTTATCATCGAAGCATATGAAGGCATGGCCACGGTCACCACCCGGAATGCCCGGACAGGGGAAATATCCATTTTTGTAGCGCCCGGATGTGAGAGCGATATGGATGCGTTGATTCAGGAACTGGGCAAATCGATTTTCATTCAGCCTATGGCGTTAAATCAGGAAACAGGAAACCAATCTCAACCATGAATTCCAAAACAGTTTACATTCATACCCTGGGCTGCCAGATGAACGTCTACGATTCCGATCGGATTTGTATCCGTCTATTGGGAATGGGTTATGACCGCGTATCCTCTGCCGAGGCAGCGGATCTGGTGATCATCAATACCTGTGCGATTCGGGCCAAGGCTGAACAAAAGCTCTACAGCCTGGTTGGCCGGCTTGCCGACCTGAAAAAGAAAAAACCGGCGTTGCGAATCGGAATCGGGGGATGTGTCGCGCAGCAGGAGGGAGAAAAACTGCTGAACCGCGCGCCCTGCATTGATTTTGTTTTTGGGACACATGCGATTGGCCGATTGAATGATCTGATTACTCAGGTTGAAAGATCCGGCAGGCGAACCGTGGATGTTAAACTGGCCGATTGTCCGGACGATGATTTCAGCTATGCGATGAATCCATCCATCAGTCGGCAAATCAGCCGGTTTGTCACCATCATGACTGGATGTGACAACTACTGTACCTACTGTGTGGTGCCGTATGTCCGGGGGGCCGAGGTCAGCCGTCCGCCAGAACATATTCTGGATGAAATCCATATGCTGGCTGATTCCGGTGTCCGGGAGATCACCCTTCTGGGACAGAATGTGAACAGTTATGGACAGAAAGAAGGCTGGTGCAATTTTCCCGAGCTGTTGAAACAAATCAGCGGCATTGAAAACATCAGCAGGATCCGGTTTACCACGTCACATCCCAAGGACCTGTCCGAAGAGTTGATTCAGGCATTCAGCACGTTGAAGAAAGTGGGCCATCATATCCACCTGCCGGTTCAATCCGGATCGGACCGCATCCTCAAGCGGATGAACCGGCGATACACCCATTCGGATTATTTGGCAAAAATTGACCGGCTGCGGGAAATATGCCCGGACATGGCTGTTACAACTGATTTTATCGTCGGTTTCCCCGGAGAAGATGAAGCGGATTTTCAGGATACGCTGAATTTGATACAGGCCGTTCAATTTGACAGCGTATTTGCCTTCAAATATTCGGATCGTCCCAGCGCGCCGGCGTCCCGGTTTTCCAACAAGGTGGATGAGGATGTAAAATCAGACCGACTGGGGCGTCTTCTTGAACTTCAAAAAAAATGTACGCTTCGCAGACATCAGTCCCTGATCGGAACCCGTCAGGTGATACTGGTAGAGGGCCGCAGCCCCAGAGCAGCAGAATCGAATCAGGCCATTGTGCAATGGACCGGAAGAACATCCGGTAACCATATTGTCCATTTTTCCCTTCACAACCGGAATGGCTCACCTGAACCGGATTTGACCGGTCAAATGCTGTCCGTCCAGATTTCCCGGTCATTTCCGCATTCCCTGTGGGGAGACGTGATAGCGGACGAAACGGATAAGGTGTATTTTTCCAGTAAACAATCATGAATCACGGATGGTTCACCCCCAAATATGAAAATGCTATTTACCGTTTTTCCACTGAATTCTGTACGCTTTATAAGGCGCCAGCCGCAATCCTGACTACTGAATTCTGCTTTTGCATGTTCACGGTAAAAGGAGGGATACATCGTGCAATGTAAGGTAACAATAACCGGAATTACCATGGATGCGGACTCCAACACGCCGATCGTTGTCCTGAAAACCGATGATGACAGAACGCTCCCCATATGGATTGGCCTGCTGGAGGCCACCGCAATTGCCACGGAATTGCGCGATATCCGGTTTGACCGTCCCATGACCCACGATCTGATCAAAAATTTTGCAGATATGCTGGACGTGGTTTTTACCCAGGTCGAGATTTATGATCTCAGGAATAACACCTATTATGCCCGGATTTATTTCAATTTCATGGGAAAACATCTTTCTCTGGATGCCCGACCCAGTGATGCGATGGCGCTGGCATTAAGAACCCGGGTTCCGATATATATTGATGACACCATTTTTGTAGCGGCTACCCCCTCCGAAGAACCGGTACAGGTACTGGATGACAGCAAAGAAGGCGAAAAATGGGCCGATTATCTGAAAAAACTTTCACCCGATGATTTTGGAAAATATAAGGTATAAACAATCATGACACATCATGTGAGGCATCTGTATATGAGAACTATTTTTCGCGCTATAGACCAAAAGGCGTAGAGAAAACATCACATTCTCAGTTTATGGGCCTTTCTGCGCGATTTTTTTGTCGCGTCATTCAATGTCTGTCTGCATGGAGATCTATATGATACGAACGGTAATTTCCGGAGTTGGCCGGTATCTGCCAGCACGATTGGTCACTAATGATGATTTTTCCCAATGGATGGATACATCAGATGAATGGATTCGTCAGAGGACGGGTATCGAACAGCGGTATTGGGTTCCGTTGGACGAGAATACGGGTGCATCTGACATGGGGCTTCTGGCAGCCGGGATCGCGTTGAACCGGGCGGGCTGGATACCGGCTGATATCGATCTGATCATTTTTGCAACACTGAGCCCGGATATCGATTTTCCCGGGTCGGGATGCCTGCTGCAGCATAAACTGGGCCTGGAAACAACACCCGCCCTTGATATCCGCCAGCAATGTTCGGGGTTTGTATATGGTGTGGCCACTGCGGATGCCTATATCCGAAGCGGTTTGGCCAGACGGATTCTGTTTGTCGGAGCAGAAGTTCACAGCACGGGCCTTGACATCTCAACCCGGGGACGGGATGTTTCTGTCATTTTTGGAGACGGCGCCGGCGCGGTCTGCCTGGAGGCCGCTGATACGGAAAAACCGATTGGTGTTCTGGCAACCGCTCTTCATGCCCAGGGAAAGTATGCCACCAGTTTGATGATGGAGGCGCCTGCATCGCGGATGAATCCCCGCATCAGTGTTGAATTGATCGAGCAGGGCCGTCAGTATCCCACAATGGATGGCAGAACGGTTTTCAAACAGGCGGTTCGACGGCTGCCTCAGGTCGCACGTGAGGTTCTGGGCAAGGCCGGATTGACCCTGGACGATATCGATATTTTTATACCCCATCAGGCCAATCTGAGAATCAATCAGGCATTTCAGCAGGCAATGAATCTGCCGGATGAAAAAGTTTTCAACAACATTCAGAAATATGGAAACACTACGGCAGCCAGCATTCCGATTGCACTGGATGAAGCGATCGAGACAGGCCGGGTTAAATCCGGCAGTACGGTGATGTTTCTGGGGCTGGGAGCCGGGCTGACATGGGGTGCCGCAGTGTATCGGCACCGGTAATGGATTGCTTTTTCTTCCGCAATAACGGCTTACCTGAACCATTCTCAGAAAGATCATATCATGTCAAAAATAACTGTCAAAAACCCGATCGTTGAACTGGACGGAGATGAAATGACCCGGATCATCTGGTCCATGATCAAGGAAAAATTGATCCTGCCCTTTCTTGACGTGAAGTTGAAATATTTTGACCTTGGCATACAAAAACGCGACGAAACCGATGATGCCATCACAACCGAATCCGCCCTTGCCATTAAACAATACGGCGTTGGGGTGAAATGCGCCACCATTACTCCGGATGCCGAGCGGGTGGTGGAATACAGGCTGAAAAAAGCCTGGCCCTCACCCAATGGTCAGATCCGATCTATCCTGGATGGCACGGTATTCCGCAAACCCATCATGGTCAAGAATATCATGCCGGCTGTGCGGAGCTGGAAAAAACCCATCATTCTGGGACGTCATGCCTACGGGGATATTTATCGTAGCGTGGAGCTGGTGGTGGATACGCCGGGCCGGGTCGAGATGGTGTATACGCCGCTTAACGGACCGGAAACCCGGTTATTGGTTCACGAGTTCAACAGCCCTGGCATCGTCATGGGCATGCACAACCTGGAAAAATCCATTCGCTCTTTTGCCAGATCCTGCATTACGTATGCGCTGAGTGAGCGGGTTGAACTCTGGTTTTCGGCCAAGGATACCATCAGTAAAAAATATCATGCCTTTTTCAGAAGCGTTTTTGGACAGGAGATTGCTGCCAGACAGGTGGAACTGGATCAGGCCGGTATCAGCTACCGTTACATGCTGATCGACGATGCGGCAGCCCAGATGATGAAACAGACGGGAGGCATTCTGTGGGCACTCTGCAATTACGACGGGGATGTCTTTTCCGACGTGGTGGCCGCGGGATTCGGAAGTCTGGGCATGATGACTTCGGTTCTGGTTTCTCCGGGCGGTCAGTATGAATTTGAGGCGGCTCATGGTACGGTTCGACGTCATTATTATGAGCATCTGAAAGGTAATGCCACCAGCACCAACCCGGTCGCTTCCATTTTTGCCTGGACGGGCGGGATTAAAAAGCGGGGGGAACTGGACAACACCCCGGATGTGACCGGCTTTGGTGAGACCATCGAGCATGCCGTCATCAACTGCATCGAAGCCGGCATCGTGACCAGAGACCTGATACCGCTCATGGACCCGAAACCAGATGGGTATCAGTCAACCGGGGGATTTATCGATGCCGTGGCGGCCCGATTGTAACTGGTTGACCGGATGAACCCCCATTTTGGTAAAAACGGTTCGCATCCTGATTGCGCCAGCCCTCTGATGAACTTTCTGACGGGTATCATCCGCTTCATGCGGATCTGACACACGATGCGCGGGTTATTTGAAGCGCTCTGACAACTGCATGACCAGGGATTTTGGCGGACGGTCCTGAAACACGCCAAATTCCGGTCCCCTGCGTTTTGACATGCCCCGAATAAACAGGTAATAGACCTTTCCCATATGGTTGTCGTAGTCATAGCCGGGAATCCGGTGGGTCAGATACCGGTGCAGGGCCGCTACATACAGGTGATACTGCAGATAATAATGATGGTCGGACATGGCCTGTTCAAGGGATTGGAAGGCATAGTCCGCATAACACTGGCCCAGCATATTGGACTTGTAGTCCACGATGTACCACTTCTTCTTATATTCAAACACCAGATCCATGAATCCCTTTAAAAACCCCTGAATCGCCGGAAACTGTAGCCGTTTCAACTGATGAAGATATTTTTCCGGCACTGTGGGATTTGAACCGGATTCAAACAGCGTGAAGAGGGTCGATGCCGTCACCGGATTATGCCGGTGTTCGGGCCATGGCCAGGCTGCCGGCATCAGAAATTCCAGCTCATTCAAGCGCTGGTTCATGGGGATCTGTCGAAGGGTCAAACCGGGAATTTCTGCATCAAGAGGCGTATCCAGTATGTCAGAAACAGCCAGGCAAAGGGTCTGAGTCCATTGATCCGAATTCATTCCGGCCCGGTTCAATTGGTCCGTGATCAGCCCGGTCAGCGATTCGGAAATGGCCGATGTAAAATCCATATGCTCGAACAGGGAATGGAAAAAAATACCGGCTACAGGACCCCGATCAAACTGATGAAGCAGCACCGGTGATGAATCGGGTTCTTCCTCTGTCAGATTTTGCGGCCAGTTTGTTGTGTCTGTCGAAAGGGTCGTCATATCATGATCCCGTCCCCCTGACAGATCGTCCGGCATGATGGTACGGTTGGATGTCATGTCCGAGAAACTGGAAATTCGCCACTGGCGGGCTAATGTGCGTGTGGAAATCCGATGGGTCAGGGATGATTCATTTGAATCGATCGGGTATTCACCATTCCCGGCGTCTCCGATTTGAGACAGCATGCGAAGGTCGATGACACCGTTACCGGAATTGATCAGACGGTCAAGATCTTTTTGTATCCGGTCTTCATTCAGACGACCAGGACTGCCTTCAACTGCCGGTTCGCGCTGATGCAGCAAATATCCCAGCGCCGAAGTCTCCATTCCCTTTACATCTGCGGTATAGATGAAGCAGCGATGCCGGGCACGGGTGACCGCCACATACAACAGCCGCAGGCTTTCTGCCAGCGATTCCTCCTCTGCCCAGGTCTGATGGACATCGCGCTGATCTGATCCCAGATCGAGGGTCATTCGTTCCTGGTACTCCCGGTCATGAAACAGAATCGGAAAACGTATATCCGGTCTGCGTTTGCCTTCCCAGAGATAGGGACAATACACGATCGGATACTCAAGTCCCTTGCTTTTATGAACAGTGGCCAGTTTAACGGCGCGGGCATCACTTTCCAGACGAAGCTCGGCTGATTCCGAATTGACATGGGGGCTGTTCTGCTGCGCCTCAAACCATTGAATCAGGCCAGGGATTTCCAGCCGCTGATCCTGGGCCGCCTGGTGCAGCAATTCGGCCAGATGCAGCACATTGGACACCCGCCTTTCGCCATCCGGAAATCCGACAAGCCGGACCCGGGGAATGATGGACTGATGTGAGTCCCGCATGCCAAGCATTTGATTCATCATGGGAATCAACCCGCGATGCGTCCATATGACATGCCACGTGCGAAACTGCATGACCCAGTCACCCCATCGGATTTCTTCATCCTGACCCAGTTCCCAGAGATCCTGCGCATCCAACCCAAACAGATCGGTTGTCAAAGCAGCGACGATTTGACGGGGATTCTGTGGATCTGCAACAGCCTTTAAGACATGCCGTAGCATTTCTGCTTCTTTGGAATCCCAGACAGTTTCCGCGCTTTCAAGAACCGATGGAATTTTCGCCTCCCGAAGAGCGTCCTGCACTGCCTGTGCCTGGCGGTTGGTTCTGACCAGCACAGCGATATCGCCTGGTTTGACGGGCCGGGGCCGTGTGCCATCCGCCGCTGTCCCGGAGTTCGCCCCGAATGTCACCCCAACTTTCACCCAAACTTTCAATAGATTGGCGATGTCATGGGCAATCTGTCCGGGCAGATGCCGATTCATCCAGTCTTTGGTGATCTGACCGCTTTTTTGATCCAGATGCTGACCAGCGGCGCTTTTTTTGATGAATGTGATAGACAGAGGTGAAACCGGCTGATCGGCAAGCACCCTCAATCTGTCAGCATCAGCCTGTGTATCCGGCGGGGGAACCACGGGATGAAATTGAATCCGGGGAAAAAGAAAGGAATTTGATCGGTGCTGAAACAGGGTGTTGACCGCATGAATCAGGCCGGGTTCCGAGCGCCAGTTTATCTGAAGACTGTGTGTCTGTCCCGAACCATCGCCAACCGCTTTCAGATAGGCAAAAATATCGGCACCCCGGAATCCGTAAATGGACTGTTTGGGATCTCCGATCATAAAAAACGGATTTCCGGAATTCCGATATAGGGCTTGAAAAATGCGGTACTGAATCGGATCCGTATCCTGAAATTCATCGATCAGGGCAGCCGGGAACCGGAGTCGAATCTGATGGGCCAGATGATTTCCGCCCGGTTTTTGTAGCGCATGATCCAGACGGACGATCAGATCATCAAAAAACAAAATCCGTTGATGAGCCTTCCGGTTTTCCAGTTCAACCCGCGAAAACACAAAACAGTCATGTTTCAGCATCAGAAACCACTCATTCAGCAGGCCCAGTGATTGAACCAGCCGATCGCAGCCGTCAAAAAAATCATGCTGTGGCGGCTTGTTGCCTTTTTTGGTTTTGGACGCCAGTTCGGTCCGAGACAGACGGAAAAGCGCAGGGGGGACTTCCGGAACCATGGGCATGGAGGGCAAAAGCCAGGTCGAAATGGTATCCTGCCAGGCAGTGAGCCATTCTCTTTTGTAATATCTGGCATGAAGCGCATCCATTGATGTTTCCATCATCCACAGAATTTCTGCCTGGTGGGTTTGCCAGAGACTGCGAAGGGACTGATACTGTCGGGTGATTTCTGCCAGGGGGGTGATGGAATCGGGACGATCGGGAATGATGTGAATTTCCGGTTTTCCGGAAACCAGCCGCATCAGGTCTGTCAGCGTCGCAGGTACAACGCGGTTTTGAATCAGGGACTGGACCATGAATTCCGGCGCCGAATACACGGTTTTTGCCCAGAAATCGGCTGCGATATCCTCAAAAAGAGTTCCGGGTTCGGCCTGCAGTCTGGCGTCAAACAGAATATCGCTTTCAAACGCATGGGTTTGCAAAATTTGGCTGCAAAAGCCATGAATGGTGAAAACCGCGGCTTCATCAAAGGTCATGACGGCCTGTTGAAACCGACGTCTGATCACATTCATGCCAACAGTCGATATCAGGTAATTCATCAGGGGGTCGGTGATTCCGGTCTGATTCAAAAGACCCAGGGACTCCCGCAGCCGGGTCCGAATGCGATCCCGAAGCTCTGCCGTTGCCGCCTCGGTAAAGGTCACAACCAGAATCTGATCGATACGATAGCCTTCTGCAACCAACCGCAGAAAAATCGAGACAATCGCATGGGTTTTTCCGGTTCCGGCGCTGGCCTCGATGACATGTGTCTGATTCAGGTTCAGTTGGGTGATATCGAGATTTGGCATGAGTTTTATTTTAAGTTTTGGGTGTTACCGTGAAAATCGCCGTTAGCTGTTATAGCGCTCCTTCTCCCAGCGGGGGAGGCCCTGGGTAATGATTTATTTCATCCATCAGGACAAAGCTACCGAAATAATACATGAAAATTTATTATTACCACGTAAAACGTAAAACTTAAACCGTAACAATCAATCCCATGCTTGACATCCCTTATCGTTTATCGTAATTTACCGATAAAAAAAAGGACAGACGATATGTCGGACAAAAAAAACAACCTGGACCCGCCGCAGAATGACAACCGTCAGCCGGTTGAAGCCGACACGTTCTCCCGGATGTGCAAGGCACTGGCACATCCGGTACGCATTCAAATCCTTCAGCATCTCATGTCCTTTAACCAGTGCATCTGCGGTGAAATCGTAAACCGCTTTCCGCTGGCGCAATCCACGATCAGTCAGCATCTCAGAATGCTGAAGGATGCAGGCCTGATTCAAGGGACCATTGAAGGTTCCAGAACCTGCTACTGTGTGGATCATGACAGACTGAATACCTTTAAAAATATGGCAAAGGCACTCTAACATGAATATTCACCCCATTCAACAGCCCGACTGCTGTTCCACCGGACAAAGCTGCACCTGTGATGATTCCCGCGTCATGCTGCCACTGGCATCGGCTGACACAGACAACAAAGCATGTTGTGGACCGCCACCCGGGCCGGAAAGCAGCTTGTTTGAGAGGCCGGGTTATACCATTCTCCAGTTTGTGGAAACATTTCTGAACACCCCGGTCGGTACGATTCCACTGGTAAAAACACAAACCGGATTCCGGGACTGGATGGGCACCATAAAAGCCCGTCTGGGCATTGGTCGGGATCAATACAAGGTATCGCCGGGCCTTTATGGAATCGGCCAACCGGACAGCCATTCACCGGTTCTGGTTTCGGCCAACTACAAGCTGAGCCTTGATGTTCTGAGAAAGGCGCTGAAGACCGTCGATGCCTGGATTCTGGTGGTGGATACCCGTGGAATCAATGTCTGGTGCGCTGCCGGCAAAAAACTGTTTTCCAGTCAGATCGTCACGCAATGGGTGAAACACACCGGACTGGAACGCCTGGTCGATCATCGCAGACTCATACTCCCCCAGTTGTCGGCAACCGGTGTGTCAGCCCATCAGGTTAAAAAACATTCCGGTTTTGAGGTCATCTGGGGACCGGTTCGGGCCGTGGATATCCCCGTATTTCTAAAAAACGGCATGAACGCCACGCATGCCATGCGGCAGGTCAGCTTTTCGTTCATCGAACGGCTGGTCCTGATTCCGGTTGAAATATCACTGCTGCGCAAACATCTGATAATTGCCGCTGTGATTGCATGTGTGATTTCCGGAATCGGGAAAGATGTGTTTTCTTTTTCGGCGGTCTGGAGTAGGGGGATTGATATTTTGGCTGCGCTGACAGCCGGAATTGTGGCAGGCACCATCATGACACCGATATTTCTTCCCTGGCTGCCCTCAACCCGATTTTCTGTCAAAGGCGCAACCATCGGACTGATGATCGGTGCCTGTTTTCCGATATTGGGTGGATTTACCGGAATTGAATCCATATCCTTGATCCTGATCAGCGGGGTTGTCAGCTCGTTTCTGGCAATGAATTTTACCGGGTCAACGCCATTCACCTCACCTTCCGGTGTTGAAAAGGAAATGCGGAGCGCCATACCGGTTCAAATTGTCGGCATGCTGATGGCTACGGTGTTGTGGGTAACGTCGGCATTTGTTTAAAGGAGTCCAATGAAATCATTTCGATATCTTCCAGATGTGACCACATTGCAGTTAAACGCGGATCTTTGTGTGGGATGCGGTATGTGCGAGTGGGTCTGCCCGCATGGCGTGATTCAGGTCATTCAGAAAATGGCCCGGATCATGGACCGGGATGCTTGTATTGAGTGTGGGGCATGTGCGACCAACTGTCCGGTTCAGGCCATTGATGTGACGCCCGGGGTGGGCTGCGCGGCCTATATCATTCAAACCTGGATCAGAGGCAGGGAAGCCGCCTCGTGCGGGGGCGCATCATGCTGCTGAATCGCTGGTGGATACCCGGTGAAGACCAGGTCGTCACCCTTCTGATCTATGCCAATGCCGGTATGTTTATTCTGTCGATTCTGCTCAATCCGTTTGAAACCTCAATCACGCTGAATCCGTTTACCATGCTTTCGCCCGACAACAAAAGTCTGGTGATTCTGGGTGCAACCGGAACCATTCCGATTGACCGGTTTCACCGGTGGTGGTCCCTGATTTCGGCCAGTTATCTCCATGGCGGACTGCTTCATATCCTGTTCAATATGGCAGCTCTCAAACAACTGGCACCCCTGATCCTTCAGGGTTTTGGAACCGGGCGAATGTTCACCATCTACACATTGGGTGGCATTGCCGGATTTTTGGCATCCTATCTGGCAGGCATTGCCCTGACCATTGGCGCATCCGCGGCGCTGTGTGCACTGATGGGCGCGGGAATGGTTCTGGGTAAACGCATTGGTGGATATGCGGGCAACAACATATTCCGGCAGATCAGTATCTGGGCGATCAGCATTTTTGCATTTGGCATGATTGTTCCGGGAATCAACAACTGGGGTCATGCCGGCGGCCTGCTCGGTGGCATCATTCTGGCTTCAGCGCTGGGTCTTAAAAGGCGGATTCCGGACAGCCGGATTTTGACGCTGATGGGCGGATTTTGTATGGTGGCTACCATCGTCATTTTAATTTATGCGGCTGTGACGGGTGTCGTTTACCGGTTGACCGCGTGATGATATCGACGCAGGATAATCCGCCACCGAGCTTGATTGAATTCCTGTACCGCAACGATGGCCCCCATTCGTTATGGTTCTGCTTTTCAGCCGGTCAATCAGAAACTGAAGAAAAACATATATCTTGTTCCGAGCGAACTCGAGAAAAATGGCATATATGATGCTGTTCTGCTGCATTGATCTGGGGATCATCGGGCTTCAAGGGGACTGTACATGAAAAAGGCAGTATCATTCATGATGGCAGGTTTGATGTTTTTTATTGCGTTTACGGGGTGCAGCAAAACTGAGAAGGTAATAACGAGCTTTAATGATGCGAAACATGCAAAAATCGGCGTAATGACCGGTTCAACGGGAGAAACTATTGCAGCAGCAAGGTTTCCGAATGCCCAAGTCAAAAGCTTCGACGATATCATGGACACGGTTGCAGCCATGAAATCCGGCCAACTGGATGCGGTCATTACGGCATACCCTGCGGCACTTCAGGTCTCAAAGCTGAATCCGGAATTCTGGTATTTGCCAGAACCGCTTGATAACGAAGAGACCGCCATCGCAATAAAAAAAGGCCATGATGACCTGCTGGCCGCGGTGAATCGGATAATCTCCGAATTGAAGGCCGATGGAACCCTGGAATCGATGAAGAAGCGTTGGTTCAAGGCGGACTTGTCTCCTTATGAAGAAATGAACATTACCCTTCCCACGGAGGGAAAGGTTCTTAAAATAGGCGTGAGTGCCACACGAGAGCCGTTTAGTTTTGTGGACAAAAACGGCAGAGTGACCGGTCACGACGGAGAGCTTGCCAGGATTATCGGCGCCAAACTCCAGAGACCTGTTGAATTTTCAAATATGAAATTCATGGCGCTGATACCTGCGCTGCAATCCGGCAAAGTAGACCTGATCGTCACCGGAATGACGGCTACCGACGAACGCAGAAAATCGGTGGCTTTTTCGCAACCCTATTTTGCCAATGCACAGGTTATGCTTGTCAGAAAATCCAGCATCGCAGGTACCACGTCCATACCTTTTATTAAAAGCATAGCCAACAGTTTTCACAACAACATAATCCAGGAAAAACGATATTTGCTCATCATGGAAGGACTCAAAACCACCGTTGTCATTTCCGTGTTATCAACTGTTTTCGGCACACTGCTTGGCGCGTTGATATGTTTTATGAGAATGTCCAAAAAATCAGTGCTGAGTTTGCCCGCCAGAATCTATATTTCCATTTTGCGGGGCACGCCGGTGCTGGTGGTTTTAATGATGATATTCTATGTCGTATTTGCTTCGGTCAATATTGATCCGGTATTTGTTGCGGTTGTTGCCTTCGGGATGAATTTTGCCGCCTATGTATCAGAGATTTTCAGAACAGGCATAGACGGTGTGGATAAAGGCCAGACCGAAGCCGGCATCGCCATGGGGTTTACCAGGGTCAGAACATTTCTCTATATCGTTCTGCCGCAAACCGTACGACGAATTCTGCCAGTCTATAAGGGTGAATTCATTTCCCTGGTGAAGATGACCTCCATTGTCGGCTACATTGCGGTGCAGGATCTGACAAAGGCCAGTGACATCATCCGAAGTCGAACGTTTGATGCTTTTTTCCCACTGGTTATGGTAGCGATTCTATATTTTTTGATATCGTGGGTTCTCATGCAGTCACTTGAGTATGTGGAACGGGTAACCGATCCGAAATATAAAAGGAGAAAGGTGAGTCACGCATGATAAAGGTAGCGCATCTTTCCAAAAAATTTGGTGATTCTACCGTTCTGAAAGACATCAGTATTGAAATCAGAAAAGGCGAGGTGATTTCAATCATCGGCCCATCCGGCACCGGTAAAAGCACCTTTCTGCGCTGTCTTAACCTGCTTGACCGGCCGAGCGGTGGCTCAATCCATATCGACGGGATTGATATACTGGATATCAAGGCCGATGTGCCCAAAATCCGGCAAAAGATGAACATGGTATTTCAATCGTTTAATCTTTTTTCTCATCTTACCGCGATGGAAAACCTGACCATCGGACAAACCAGGCTGCTGGGGATGAGCAAGAAGGATGCGATACAAAAATCCCAGGAGCTTCTCAGACTGGTGGGACTTGCCGAGAAAGCCGACAGCTTTCCGGACGAGCTTTCCGGAGGACAAAAACAGCGCGTAGCCATTGCACGCTGCCTGGCCATGGATCCGGAGATCATCCTTTTTGACGAGCCAACCTCAGCGCTTGATCCGACCATGGTAAGCGAGGTCCTGTCAGTTATACGTCGTCTTGCCAAAGATGGCATGACCATGGCGATTGTCACCCACGAAATGGATTTTGCCCGGGATGTATCAAACCGGGTGTTGTATATGGACGAGGGGCTTATATATGAAGAGGGAACGCCCCAGCAGATATTTGAGAATCCGCAAAAGGAAAAGACCAGAACGTTCATCAACCGGATACGCAGCCTCAACTATCATATTGGTTCTTCAGATTATGATTTGTATGCCATGAATGCCGAAATCGAAACCTTTTGTGAAAAACAAATCCTTCCCAAAAAAACCAGACACGATTTACTGCTGCTTGTTGAAGAGATGCTTCAGGTTTACCATCCATTTCTGAACACGACGATTCTTGATATGACACTCGCTTACTCGGAAAAGAAAGAGAAACTGGAGCTTGTATTTGAAAGCATGGGGGCGGCAGTAAACCCGCTTGACAAAAAACGGTTACCCGATGAACTGGGGCTGAGAATCATCAATAATCTGGCAGAATCCATTATCTATCAGCGGGAGGACAATAAAAACAGATTAACGCTGATGATGAAAAAGAGTTGAGGTCATCATAATATAGCTTTCAAGCTATAGCCAAGGGCTGTTCACCCTGGAAAGGAATCAACATGCTGAAGAAAATGGGTTTCATCTTGAGTTGTTTCATCCTGCTGCCGCATGTGGTCCATGGTTTTGACTGCAACAAACCGGATTTTGGTGCACATCTTGAGGATCTGAATAAAGATGGCTATTTCGTGAAGTATATGGAAAAAGAGGGGATATCCTACTACAATTATACTGGCCCATGCCGTATGGACAGGCATAACTACGCCAATCTTCTGATTTCTTATGCATTTATTGAAAACCGGTTATATGCACGAATCATCCGTGTAGGGGGAAGCGATGAATATTTCCAGGATGTCAAAAGCAGAATGGAAAAAATTGTGACCAAGGAGATTGGCGTACCGATATACGAAATGAAACCGGATGGTGACTGGTTGATTTACCAATGGACCAATAAACAAGACAAAATACGATTCAAAGTAAAAATAAACAGCAAAACAAATGAACGGAAAAGCGCTTTTTACTACGAACCACTTCGGGCAAAGCTTCCAAACTTGAATGAGGCTGAAGATCCGGTGTCGCTTGAAGATTAATTTGGTGTAACAATAGCGTTATCCAATCATGGCCTCGATCAGACAGGGACCTTTCAGCCTGACTGCTTCGGCAAACTGCTGATGAAATTCTTCGGCAGTCGTAGCGCGGGTTGCGGGAACTCCCATTCCTTGTGAGATCTGCACCCAGTCCAGATCCGGCGGGGTGAGTCTGAGCATGGACAGCGTTTTTTCATTGGGCTCCCCAGCACCGACCCGGGCAAGCTCAATATTCAAAATGGCATAACTGCGGTTATTCAGCAGAATGACGGTCACATCCGTCTTTTCTCTTGCCATTGTCCATAGCGCCTGAACCGTGTACATGGCGCTGCCATCGGCCTGCAACGCCACCACCTTCCGGTTGGGGCAGGCGATTGCAGCACCCAGGCTGACCGGAAGCCCCTGCCCGATGGCCCCACCCGTAATTCCCAACCAGTCGTGAGGCGCAGCACCTTCTGTTGCGTTGAAAATTTCAAGTCCACAGGTAACCGCTTCATCCGAAACGATCGACTGTTCCGGAAGCAATATATTCAGACTTCTGCCAATGGTCTGGGGCGTCAATCTGCCGGATGGCTGGGGCAGACTGATCCGTGTCTGGCGCTGGCCTGGATGATGGGCAGCATACAACTTTTCAGCCAGGGATTTCAGTGCGTTCAAAGGGCATTGATCGACGGTTGCGAGTATTTTGATGATGCAATCGGGCGACGTCAGCAGACTGGGTGTTTCGGGATAGGCAAAGAATGCAACCGGAATCAGGGCGCCGACCAGAATGATCTGTTCATAGTCTTTCAGAAAGTCAACCGCCTTTTCGACAAAATAAGGGATACGGATGGTCTTGACACGGCTTGCGCCCCGCTGCAGATGAGCCGGAAATGTTTCACTCAGAATATCGGCACCGGTGGCATCGGCAATGCAGCCCGCAATAGCCAGCGAGTCTTCGCGTAGCGCCCGGCCTCCCAGAAGAAGCGCACTGCGTTTGCCGTTGGTCAGTAACGATGCCATGTCCGCAATGATATCGGATTGAACCGGTTCCATTCCGGGAAACGACACGGGCGCCAGGGATACAGCGCTGGCTGTTTCCCAGGCATGATTGGCCGGAACAATCAGCGTCGCAATTTTTCCCGCACCAGTCATGGCTGTCTGAAGCGCCATTAACCCCGATGCCGAAAGATCATTCGCCGATTCAGAAACCCTGACCCAGTCCGAGCAGATACGGGCATGTGCCGGAACATCAGACCGTAGTGGTGTTTCGTATTGCAAATGATGGGTGGCATGATCGCCAACGATATTCACGATTGGCACATGGGCCTTTTTGGCATTATGCAGATTGGCCATACCGTTTGAAAATCCGGCTCCCAGATGCAGCAGGGTGATTGCCGGTTTGTCCGCCATGCGGCCATAACCGTCTGCGGCCCCGGTCACCACCCCTTCAAACAGGCAAAGAACGGGACGTACGGTATCGGTCCTGCCGATGGACATGACCAGATGCATTTCCGATGTACCGGGATTGGCAAAACACACATCAATACCGGCATTGACCAGCGTATTCAAAAGGTTTTGTGCTCCGTTCACAATCTCTCCTTATTCCAGATTATACCGTTTCAGTTTCCGCCACAGCGACACCCGGTCAATTCCCAGAATCTCTGCGGCGCGGGTTTTGTTTTCATCGACCTGTTTCAGAATCCATTCGATATATTCCCGCAAGTTTTTCTCCAGCGTCATAAACCTGCGGTTGTGCCTGATTAAAAAAGGTAAACCCGGGTTTTGTCGGGGGGCTCACAGAGTTTGATATTCCCGGGATTCTTTTTAAGCTATCCTGCTGTGAACCGATCAAAGCACACAGCCAGAAAGGCTAAAAATTGACAGAATACCCTTAGTTTAAATCATACGGTCTGGGAGTGTAAATATCATATCGTTTGGATACCGAAATGTCGAAGAAAAACTCTTTATGAACAGTTACGAATCAATCTTGGACAAGTGTTACGGCATTTGGCTAACCAGAAAGAGAGCAGTGTAGAAGAAGGCCATCTTATGCCGGATCACATCCATATGCTGATATCTATTCATCCCAAATACAGTGTTGCTCAAGTAGTTGGCTACATCAAAGGCAAGAGTGCTATTCATATCGCAAGGGAATTTTTGGGGCGAAAGAAAAATATTACTGATCAGAGTTTTTGGGCCAGAGGCTATTTTGTATCAACAGTTGGCAGAGATGAAGATAATGATCAAGAATAATCGATGGATATGAGATACATTTGAGTATCAATAAATATATTATAATAAATGTAACAAAAAATTAAATTAATATTGACATAAAATAATATAGTAAAGTAACATTTGTTACACATAAAAAAGATAAAACCAACGTCTAATACAAGAGAATTATGGGCGTCGGCCCCAAGCTTGCCCAAAGCATGACAGCCCATCTTGCCGCATCTTTGGGCTACCCGACTTCCATGAATCAGGCCCTGATTGGCGGGGTGGCTGGAGCGGGCGCTGCCCGCGGACTCAAGACCATCGATCTGAATGCCAAGAAAGAAATCGTGCTCTCCTGGTACCTGACACCCGTGGTGGCAGGCGTCGTTTCTTTTGGACTTTACAAGGTGCTTTCGTTTTTTTCAGGATTAAAAATACTTTTTCACGACAAGGAACATACAGTCCTGTTTTGCAAAGGATCTTCGGAAATATCAGAATAGGGGGATGATTGAGCCATGAAATGGATAATTTTTACGTACAGCCTGCCTGCCGAACCCTCCAGGGCAAGGGTTTATACCTGGAGACAACTGAAAAAGCTCGGTGCCGTCAATCATCAGTCGGTTTGGGTCGTGCCGCACTCAACCGATCGGATCAACGTGCTCAAAAAACTCATCGAAGATATCGAAAGTTACAAAGGTACGGCCCTGCTTTTTGCGGGAAATATCCTCATCAGGAGCCAGGAGGAGAGTATTGTTCAGGCATTTGTCGATTCGCGGAACGAAGAATACCGGGAACTCATCGATAAATGTGAGGATTTTTTCAAGGAAATCAAATTTGAAATCGACAGAAAGAACTTCATCTTTGCCGAAGTGGAAGAAAACGAGGAAGAGCTGGATAAACTCAAGCTTTGGCTGAAAAAGATCGAGAAAAGAGACATCCTGAAGCCGCCGTTGCGAAAGGATGCAAAAGAGAAAATCAAGGAATGTGAGAAAATATTCAACGATTTTGCCCGAAGGGTTTACGAGCATCAAAAGGAGGGATGAATCCATGCAAACCGTCATTCTTCTGGGACTGGTGAGTCTGCTGACAGACATCAGCAGCGAAATGGTCTACCCCCTGCTTTCCCTTTACCTGACCACAACCTTGGGCGCCACGCCGGCCATCATCGGCGTCATTGAAGGCATTGCCGAAAGCCTGGCAAGCCTTCTGAAAGTTTATTCCGGATATCTGTCGGATAAAACGCAAAAAAGAAAGCCCCTGGCCATTTTCGGTTATGGGGCGGCGACGGTTGGAAAGCTTTTTTTGTATCTGTCCAGTTCATGGGGATGGGTGCTGGCCGGGCGCGTGGTGGACCGATTCGGCAAGGGGGTAAGGACTGCGCCCCGGGATGCCCTGATCGCCGAAGCCTCCCGGGCCGACCAGCTCGGGCATTCCTTCGGAATCCACAGAGCGCTCGATACGCTGGGTGCCGTGGTTGGTATCGGTATTGCTTATCTGCTTTTTACCGGCACCCATGGGAATTACACCGATATTTTTCTCATTTCGATGATTCCCGGTATTTTAGGCGTTCTGCTGCTTTTCTGGGTCAAGGAAAAAAAACCGGGAAAATATGGCGCCAAAATCAAACCGCTGGCCGGATGGCGAACGCTTCATCCCAGGCTGAAAGCCTTTTTATGGGTGACATTTATCTTCACGCTGGGCAATTCCTCCAATCAGTTTCTGCTGCTTCGGGCAGCCGATCTGGGGTTTAAACCTGCTGACGTCATTCTGGCCTATCTTCTTTTTAACATCACGTATGCTTTGATCTCCTATCCAGCAGGAAGGCTTTCCGACCGGATCGGCAGGCGAACGCTCCTGGTATTGGGGTATCTGTTCTATGGCCTGGTTTATCTGGGATTTTCCATGGCCTACACGTCACAGCACGTCTGGATTCTGTTTGGGGTTTACGGGCTTTACAGCGGGCTGACCGAAGGGGTGGAAAAGGCCCTGGTGGCGGAACTATGCCCCGGCGAGAGCCGCGCAACACTGTTGGGTCTGCATGCCACGATCGTTGGAATCGGCCTTCTGCCGGCATCAATCATCGGGGGATTGCTCTGGAGAATGATCGGTCCTTCCACCACATTCCATTTTGGCTGCATTATGGGAATCCTGGCTGCCGTAGGCATGTTCCTTGTGGTTCCGAAACTTGAGCCGGATTCCTGCCTACGATAAGAATAATGCGACAGCCGGTAAGGGAATCTGAATTCATGAGCGTTTACAATCAATTTTTCCTTGGCACATCATGCCGGTATGTCGTTTCACTGGCTGCTGTCAAATTATTCGGTTCCCGTTTTCCGGTATTTTCCGGAATACCGGTGGTGGATGAAGACAGCCGCCCCATCGGCATCATCACCCAGGGTGATCTCATCCGTCGCGCGGGAATGCCCATGCGAATCGGCATGCCGGCGCAATCCAGCCAGGAAAAAAAGGATGCGGTTTTAAAATCCCTTTCCTCCAAAAGGGTGGTAATGATCATGTCCAGTCCCGCAGTCTCAATCTTGGTTTGATCTCGGATCAGGATCTGCTGACCGCTTTCTCCAATGATAACAACTGAATATGGGATTTTTTTGTGACCCATATCCCCTTTACGGAAAGAGCAACGCAGCATCGAAACATCATGGCGCACCTGCAGACCCGAACCGCCGGAGAGGTGATGAAAACGGATCTGATCACCGTTCTGGAAGACACGCCGCTGGATGAAGCTCTGAAGCTGATGGTTGACAAATCTCTCAAACGCCTTCCGGCGCTGAATACATCCGGAAAGTTCATGGGCCTGGTCAGCCGGGATGCGCTGCTGCGAACGGGATTTCAAGAAGTATAATCCGATCAGGGAGCCGTGCTGTCACTCAGGTCATCCTTGACCGCCGAGAGGGCGGCTGATAGTGTTTCCAATCGCTGAATTTCATCTGCAACAGATACGCCGTGTGTTTTTTCCCGTGCATGGGCCGTTTCCATGGCGCCCTGGGTAGCCTGAACAGTTTCATCCAGCCGTTCCCGGATCCGTCTGACAAAGCGCGCAAAGGAAAGCTGGATGTTTTGCATCGTTGACCATCGCAGATTTTCCACATTTCTGCGGACAATATCATCCAACCGCTGGTCCATGGATTTGAGGATGGGCGCGGCATCCGTATTCCATGCATTCAGCACCCAATACGGCCTTTGGGCCTTTTCCAGAACATTTTCCCCATGAAGCGGCCGATAAGGCACCTGGAACAGGTCAGCAGCGGTTTTTCGCAGCGTCTCGATCAGTTCTTCGGTGCGTTTTTCATGTGGCGTCAGGGCATCCAGCATCCGGTTTTGGATCATGTGGTTGATTTCTGCGTGTTTGCGTTCGTAAAACGTGGGGATCGTTTCAGCCCAGGCATCCTGTACGCGATGGGTCGCCGACTTGCTGGCTGTACAGGAAAGCATCCCCTGGTTCATGACCTGCTTTAAAAAAACCGTACTTTCACAGGCAAGCGTTTGGGACTGCTCTTCCAGAAAAAGGATGACCCGTTTCTTATCCCCTTCCAGGATATCCTGGATGACCGTCCGGTCTCTTTCCGCCTGCTTGAGACTTTTTTCAAAAACCGCGATGTTTTCCTCAAGTGTATGCCGGGGAAGCTGGAGCGCTTTCAAGGATATCCGGACCTGCATGAGGGCGGCTTCCACCAGGTCGGCCGCCCTTTTTGAAACCGCTGTGCTCAAGACCGTTAATTTTTCTTTGAGCAGAAAATCGGTAAGATACGCCTCCAGATCGGCGACACCGCTTTTCTCCCATTTTTCAGGAAGATTTGCCATCCTGGCCTCCAGGCCGAATCGCGCGGAAATGCAGAAAATGGGAACATCGTCACGGATATCCAATTGTTCCAGAAGCATCCGCTTGAAAAACGCCAAAGCCTGCGCTTTCTCGGTGTCACTTAAATAATCCACTTTATTCAGAACAAAAAACAGACGGGGAACTTTTTCTCTGACGTTTCGAAGAAACGCCACCTCAACCTCCGTAATCGGAGGATCGGCGGAAATCAGGAACAACGCCGCGTCACATTGCTCCAAAAAACTTAACGTGGCTTGTGTGTTGTGCCGGTAGGTGGAGCCGATTCCCGGAGTGTCGATCAGAACCACTCCTTTGGAAAGAATCGGCGCCGGCAAAACCACCTCGATCTGGCTGACACCCCGATGATTTTTCGGGTTGCCTTCTTCAGTGACATACTGGGTCAGAAACGCGGTTCGTTCGGCCGTCGTCTGCCCGGTAAACGACTCCGGGCTTTGGCCGTTTCCAAAGGAAACCTGGATCATGGGTACAGAACCGAATTGAATGAACGTGGGCGCTGCCGTCAGGGGAATGACGGCGACCGGCAGAATGGGCTCTCCGATCAGGGCATTTAAGAGGGTGCTTTTACCTCTCTTGAACTGCCCCAAAACAGCCAGATGAAACCTTCCTTCAACCAGACGGTTTTTAAGCTCATTCAGTTTTTCCTGATAAAGGGCGCACCCTGGTCCGATCTCTGAAATCAGGCTTTCGCTTATTTCCAGAAATGACAAGAGCGTTTTGTCTTCATGTTGCGTTTCCATTATAAACTCTCCACCAGCTATAAAATGGGTCGGACACATCAACGCATTGGGAGCGGATTTCCAAAAAACAGCCGATTTGCCCAGTTCTGCTTCGATTTCCAGCAGCCGGTTATATTTTGCGATGCGTTCGCTTCGGCTGCAGGAACCGGTTTTAATCTGTCCCCCGCCCATGGCCACGGCAAAATCAGCCAAAAACGTATCCTCGGTTTCAGCGGACCGGTGGGAGAGCACAAATCCCCAGCCAGCCTGCCTGCAGAGATTGATGGCGTCAATGGTCTCGGAAATTGTGCCGAATCGAAAACAATCGGTTTTTCTTGGAATGATCAGATGGGATTTTGGGAAGCAGTAACGGGTCTATCAGGCCAATTTTGTCCATATCGAACTCCTTTAAAGCCGTCATCCGGCAGGAGCCATTTTTTAATATGGACCGTAACGGCGCCTGCAAATTCAACTCATGCAGGAGTCATCAGCCCGGTCAAGGCGGTTATTCGGGGAACTCCATCCCCTTTCAGTTTATGATGAAGCTAACAGAGCCATTATGGAAATTCAAGCAAAAAACTGTTATTTCAAAAACTTCTCTTTGCCGCGAAACTTTAACATTATTTAATGCCAGGAAGATCCCTATCTGAAAGAACTGGTCCGCTATATCCATTTGAACCCATTGAGGGCCGGGATTGTGGCGAGCATGGATGAACTGGACAACTATCCGTGGTGTGGCCATGGCGTTTTAATGAACGGGACAAAGGAGACATGGCAGAATACCGATTATGTTCTGGGGCTGTTTCCCGATCAGAAAAACGAGCCATGGAAAAGATACCGGGCGTTTGTTGAAAAGGGGATTTCAAAAGGCAAACGTCCTGAGCTCACTGGCGGAGGGTTGCTAAGGAGTTCCGGTGGGTGGATTGCTATGAAGGAATTTCGTAAAGAGGGAATCCGCCTAAAGGGAGATGAGCGGATTTAAGGTGATAGTGATTTTGTGGAACGTGTGCTTAAAACTGCCCGGGAAGCTCTTGAACAAAAATATGATTTAAGGGTCAAAGGGTATGATTTTGATCGTGTAAAAGAGCGGGTAGCCGAAGTAATGGGGATGGAGTCTGTTCAGGTAACGGCCTACGGAAAATCTCCGCGAACGGTTCAGGCTTCCAGAAAGATTCTGTGGAATTGTTTGAACTACCGGGCGGTGTATGGTAACGAGAAGGATGCATCAAAGCCAAGAGTCAAACAGTCTGACTGAGTCTCAATACCCACAACTCAATACTCAATACTGAAAATGTCATGAACATGCCGCTCCCCCCGAATATGCACAGTGTCGCGGTGCTGATCCTGACCGTACTGGCACTGGTTCTGTTTTCCCGTGACCATATTCCCCTGGAATCATCGAGCCTCATTGTGATAGTCGCCCTGGCCGTCGGCTTTCAGATCTGGCCGATTTCTTTTGAAGGCCAAGTTCTGCGCGCAGTGGATCTGTTTTCGGGGTTCGGACACGAAGCCCTGATAGCCGTATGCGCACTGATGATCGCGGGAAATGGACTCATTCGTACCGGAGCGCTGGAACCCGTGGGACATTTTCTGGCGAAAATATGGATCAAACGTCCCAAACTGTCGCTTCTTCTGACCCTTTTGGTAGGTGCCGCCACCAGCGCGTTTATCAACAATGTGCCCATCGTGGTTTTGCTGATGCCCATTCTGATCAGCGTCTCCATGCGCACCGGCATACCGGCAAGTTCGATCCTGATGCCCATGGGATTTGCCACCCTGATAGGCGGCATGACCACAACCATTGGCACATCGACCAATCTGCTGGTTGTTTCCGTGGCCGCCGACATGGGATTGCGCCGGATTCAGATGTTTGACTTCCTGGCACCGACCATGATCATCGGGTTTTTTGCCATCGCCTATCTATGGCTCATCGCACCCAAAATCACGCCATTCCGTGAACCCCCGCTGGCGGGTACCTCGCCCCGAATTTTTAAGTCCCATCTGGCCATTCTGAAAAAATCCAAATCGGAAGGAAAGACGCTTTCGGAAGCCATCAAGCTGACCGGAGGTGCCATGAAGGTGGTAAGTGTCGAACGTGGCGCGGGCCTGTTCATTTTTCCCTTGCCGGATGTCGTGCTGCATGCTGGAGATCATCTGGTGATTCAGGATACACCAGAACGGTTGAAAGAATTTGAAACCCGTTTGGGTGGCGCGCTGTATTCCCTGGGAGATGAAGAAGCACTTTTGGACGATTCGCATCCATTGCGGGCACAGGACCAGCAACTGGCCGAAATCGTTGTGGCCGAGGGATCGTCTCTTTATGGTGCAACACTGAAGAGCATTCGCTTTGCCGAACGTTACGGCCTGATCACCCTGGCTCTTCATCATGCGGGCAGGCGTTTTGAACCTCTGACAGCCGAAGTTGGCGACATTGTGCTGAATGTCGGTGATGTACTTCTGGTGCAGGGACCCCGTGAACACATCGTCAAACACAAACGCAGCGGCGAACTGCTGGTCCTGGATGCCACCACCGACATTCCGTTTGCGCGCAAAGCCCCCCTTGCCATTTTTTTGATGCTGAGTATTGTCATTGCCGCGGCCACCGGATTTCTGCCGATTGCCATCAGTGCATCCTGTGGCGCATTGATCATGATTCTCACCGGATGCCTGTCCTGGCGGGATGCCACCCGAGCCCTGAGCGTTCAGGTGATCATGATCGTTGCCGCCAGCCTGGCCATGGGTGTCGCGATTCTCAAAACCGGAACGGCCGATTACCTGGCAAGGTGTTTTGTTGTGATGATGGGGGATGCCAACCCCCGTCTGATCCTCAGTGGGTTGATGTTGTTGCTGGCCATTCTGACCAACGTGGTTTCAAACAACGCTGCTGCCGTAATCGGAACCCCGATCGGTATCTCCATTGCTCATCAGCTTGGACTGAATCCCGAGCCGTTTGTCCTGGCGGTACTTTTTGGCGCCAACATGAGTTTTATCACCCCCATGGCGTACAAAACCAATCTGCTCATCATGAACGCCGGAGGGTACACCTTCAGCGATTTCGTCCGGATCGGCACGCCGCTGACAGTGCTCACATGGCTGGGTTTTTCGATCATTCTTCCCCTGATGTATGGAATATAAACACGCATGTTCCTGTTTTCCAATCACCATAGCTTTGAAGATATTGTTTCCAAAAAAAGGAGATCACCATGAAAAAAATGATTTGTCTGATGGTGTTTGTGGCTGTGATTCTGGCCGGATCAATTGTTTGGGCTTTCAATATTCCGGACACCGGACAGATCTTCTGTTACAACAACACCCAAGAAATTTACTGGCCCCTGGCAGGCGATGCCTTTTATGGCCAGGATGCGCAATATGCCGGAAATGCCCGCTCCTACACCAAGCTGGGATATGGCGGTATCCAGATTCCGGATACTCCCTCACCCGGAGGCATTACCGCGACATGGCTCATGACGCGGGACAATGTCACCGGGCTGGTCTGGCAGATCGCCACCGAACCCGTATCTTCGCCAGGTGTCACCTGGAATAACGCGTATACCTCGATTGCCATCATGAATTCCGTGAAATATGCCGGTTTTTCCGACTGGCGCCTGCCGACAGTCAGGGAGCTGTCGTCATTGGTCAACTACGGTATTCATTTTGAATCGCCGGTTATCGACTCGACCTATTTTCCCAATACGGTTAGTTACTGGTACTGGTCTTCCACCAGCGGTACGGGATTGGTTTACGGTGTCTGGGCCGTGAATTTCATCAATGGATTCGTCGATCACGATTCAGCCAACAATCTGTATCAGGTTCGTGCGGTTCGGGGAGGTCAACCCGCTCAATCGATGGTTGACAACCAGGATGGAACCATAACGGATCCCAATACGGGATTGATGTGGCAGAAAGAGACCATTGAAGAGGTTCCATGGGAACTCGCTCTCTTTTATGCGGAAAACCTGGAGTTGGCCGGCTACTCGGACTGGCGCCTTCCAAATATGCGCGAACTGCAATCCATCGTGGATTACAGCCGGACCGCCCCATGCATCGATCCGGTTTTTGCCGCAACCACCCAATCCAACAACTATTGGTCATCCAGCACCTATATGAGCCCAAATAAAGAAAAAACAGCGGCATGGCATGTAGTTTTTTACGGCGGGGAAGTCTTTATATCCAACAAAGCGAACTACCAGTCGATGCGGGCGGTAAGAGGGGGCAATACCACCCCCGTGGTGCAAATCGGAACCGAACCCGGAAACATTCAGAAAACGGTTTCGGCCAATCAGGTTGTCGACCTGATGATCAATTCGACCAATATTTATGGAAATGTGGCACTCTACGAATGGTTTTTGTTGACCGGAAATCTGGGGGGTGTTTCATTGCCGGTTTACGTGATATCCGATACGGGCGTATATGATTTCAATGACGTTTCATCCAACCTTGATGCCTACACCTTTTCCTTTGACACCAGCTTTGGGCTCTATGTCGGTGTGACCTATATCGGCAGAATGTCCATGTCCGATCTGGGATTGTCGGCCGGTGACACGCTGATATACGGCTATGCATTCATGAATACATTCAATGTCATTCACCTCGACAACATCGTTTCCATCACGGTGGAATGATCCTATCCGATCCGGTGAAAACACATGTTGAATAAAATCCCGTTTCCTGGAAAGTATATCCAGGGTGCCGGTGCTATTGAGGAATTGAACACTGGGGACGTTATGCTTTTATGCGTTATATCACAAAATGGGTATGATGTTGATCAAGTATGCCACTTGATAGCAAATTGATGAGGGCTTCATGTTCTGGTGCTCTGCTAATCGTTTGCCGCTTGCTGTTCATCGCGGCCGTACCAGCGCGGTTGAACGAAAACAAGCCCGCATGGCTCGCCCACCCGCGGTCCGGGCATCCTGCGGTCTTTCTGGACGCGCACTTCCCGGCCGCCCACATCGATACGGTAATCGATGATCTCCCCAAGGTAGGCACAGCGTTTGACGATGCCGCGAACAGTCCCTCCCTCCCCGACAAAATCGATCTCCGACGGACGCGCAGCCAGGGTGGCTCGCCCAATCGATTTCAGTTCCGCAGGCGGAGAAACCGCCAAGGGCAGGTTTTCACCGCTGCCGCTTGCCTGAACCCTATTTCCTGTCAGGGTTACGTCCAGAAAATTCGAAAGCCCGATAAACCCGAAGACAAACCGGTTTGTAGGGTTCCGGTAGATGTTGAGGGGGGTGCCGACCTGCTGGACCACACCCAGCCGCATGACCAGAATGCGGTCGGAGAGCGCCATGGCCTCGGACTGGTCGTGCGTGACGTAGATGATGGAGAACCCGAATTTGCGCTGAAGATCCTTGATCTCGAAGCGCATTTCCTCGCGCAGTTGCGGATCGAGACTTGAAAGCGGCTCGTCCAGCAGCATCACGTCGGGATTGATGGCAAGCGCCCTGGCCAGCGCAACGCGCTGCTTGCCGCCGCCAGAGAGGTCTTCGGGGCTTTTTTGTGCAAAAGACAGAAGACTTGTATGATCCAGGGCTTCGCGTGTGCGTCGCTCGATCTCCGTGGATCCAAGTTTGCGGACGCGCAGCGGGAAGGCAACGTTTTCAAAAACCGACAGGTGCGGCCAGACCGCGAATGCCTGAAAAACCATGCCGAAGCCGCGTTTCTCGGGTGGAAGGTAGAAGTGCCGATGGCGACTGGAGAGCATGCGCTCCCCGACATGAATCTCCCCATCATCGAGATCCTCGAAGCCGGCAATCATGCGCAGCGTCGTTGTCTTGCCGCACCCGGAGGGACCCAGCATCGAAAAGCACTCCCCGCGCTCAACCGTGAGGGAAAGATGATCGACGGCAGTCACGCTGCCGAACTTCTTGGTTACGTTAACGAGACGTACATAAGACATGCGGATTCTCCTACTTTGCTGTTTGCGTAAATCGACTAATGATCGTTTGACCGGTCACGATGATCAACAGGGCGATCCCGGCAAGCGCCGCCGAATAGACTGTTTCACCGTCCTCGTTCAGGGTGTAGATTGCCACACCGATGGTGCGCGTGGTGGGCCCGTAGAGCAGTACCGAAACGGTCAACTCGCGTAACGCAGGCAGAAAGATGAGAAAAAAGGCTGCGAACATGCCCGGCCGTACCAGCGGCAGGACGATGTCGCGAAGGGCCTGGCCCATGCTGGCCCCGGAAGCCTGGGCTGCTTCGACGAGCGAGTCGTGTACCTGCGCCAGAGCCGCGGAGTTGGCCCTGAGCGAAAAGGCCATGTAACGGGCGATGTAGGCGACGAGGATGATCCAGACCGTGTTGTAGATGTTGATGCCGAACTTGCCGCTCCAGGCCAGCATCACACCCAGAGCGATGACCGAACCGGGCACCGAGAACGGCAGCATGCCGAGAAACTCCAGGATGCCCTTGCCGCGCACCTTCATTTTCACGATAACGTACGAGATCATGACGCCCGCAAACATGGTGATCAGGGCGGCGCCAAGCCCCAGAGTCAGGCTGTTCCAGATCGCATCCCGTGTGAGCTTCCAGTCAAACAGAATGTACTTGTAATTAACCAGCGTGAGGTTTTCCGCCGTGAACGGCAGCCCGTAAGTCTTGAGCCCGCCCACCAGAAAAATTGTGATCGTCGGCAACAATATGGTGAATGCGATGTAAGTGATGCAGAGCACGAACAACGGTGTCCGGAAACCTCTCAGCCGGGTCTCTACCGGACGGAAGCTTTTACCGGCGATGATCTGATAGCGGCCGCGATTTAATACCCTGTTCTGGATGAACATGATGATCGCCGCCGTGATGACCAGCACCGTGGCCAGCACGGTGCCCGCGCGGATGGAATTGAAACTCCCGGCGCTCTGGTGAATTTTCTCGTAGATCAGGGTCGGGATGTTGAAGATGCCAGCCTCGATGCCGAGCACGGCCACCGTCCCGAAGTGCGCCATGGAGTAAAGCATGATGAGCAGGGAGCCGGAGAGAATGCTCGGCAGCACCAGAGGAATGGTGATCTTGCGGGTGATGGTAAATAGGCTCGCTCCGGAAATGCGGGCCGACTCCTCCAGGGTGGGGTCCATGCGCTCAAGCGCGCCGCAGACCTGGATAAAAACGAACGGAAAGAGATACATGGTCTCGACGGCCATGATGCCCTGGAATGTGTAGATGTCAAAGACCGGCCCGTTGAACCCCACGACGTCCATGAGAAACCGGTTGATATAGCCGGACCGGGGCGAGAGCAGCATCTTCCATGCCAACGCGCCGATGAAGGACGGCAGCATGAAGGGCACGAGAAACAGCACCCGCATCGCCGGTTTAAATGGGAGATCCGTTCGCGTGACCAGCCAGGCGAAAAACGTACCGATGATCGTACTCATCAGCGTCACGCCTGAGGCGATGAACAGCGAATTGAGCAGCGCCCGGTAGGTATCGGGCTCTCTCAGGATTTTGAGTGTGTCGGCCAGGTTGAACTGCCCGTTGACCCAAAATGCATTGAAAAAAATGGTGAGAACCGGAACGGCGACCACGATCACGAGGATGCCCACGGAGAGTCCCAAAATCATTTCTCCTGCGCCGATGCGACTTTTTTTTGCAATGGTATTCATTGGCGGCCCTCCACGCACGAGTCGTTGTTGAACCAGTGAACTCCCCGAAAGCTCACCTTGCAGGTTTCCGATTCATTGAACATGAGCCCCCGATTCAAGGCTTCGCTCGTTTCGATCTGGGTCCGAAACTGCACGCCATCCACCTCGATCAGATAGTCCATCATTGCCCCGAGAAAACTCGCCCGTTTCACCAGGCAGCGTAGCCCATCCCCGTTGCGTGCCAGGCAGACGTCAGAGGGTCTGAACCCCGCAAGCCAGGAGGATGTCTCGCCTGTCGGGGTCAATAGCGGAAACGCCTGATCGCCTTCAGCGACGCAAGTCCCACCGGATAGGCGTCGCACGGGCAGGAAGTTGGCCATACCCATAAAGCGGAAGACGAAACGGTCGGCGGGTTGTTCGTAAATTTCATCGGGCGTACCGATCTGCCGGATCACGCCCTTTTCGTCCATGATGGCCAGGCGGTCGGAGATCGCCAGAGCGATTTCTTGATCGTGGGTGATATAGAAAATGGTGATTCCGAGGTTTTTTTGCAGTTCCTTGATTTCGAAACGCATTTCCTCGCGCAGACTGGCATCGAGGTTGCACAACGGCTCGTCGAGAAGCAAAAGCGATGGCCTGGCCGCCAGGGCGCGCGCCAGGGCCACCCGTTGTTGCTGCCCGCCGGATAACTGCGATGGCATACGATCCTCAAAACCGCCAAGATTCACCTGCTCGACCGCCTCCATGACGCGTGTGCGCAGTTCCTGTCCTGAGATCCCGGACAGTTTCAAGGGATAGGCGATGTTGTTGAAAACGCTCATGTGCGGCCACACGGCATAGTCCTGAAAAACCATTCCCAGGCTTCGCTCGTTGGGTGCGACACTGACCGAGGAAGCAGCGTCGGAAACGATCTGCTCACCGATTCGGACAGAGCCGGCATCGGGCCGCTCAAATCCTGCAATGATGCGAAGTAAAACGGTTTTACCGCATCCGGACGGCCCGAGAAGCGTGAAACACTCGCCGTGATTCACCGTGAGCGAGAGCCCGCGCAGAACGGTGTTATCTCCGTAGGACTTTGTGATGCCTATCAGACGTATGGTAGCCATGGATATCTCCTGAAGGAATAAAACGCTTAACGGTGTCCGTTGCGGCTTATGTTGTTATTAAGGCCTATTTGCCCTGCATGATGTCGGTGAACTTCTTGATGGTCTCCTCCTTGGCCGCGATCATCTGAGGATAATCCACTTTGATGGCACGCTTCAGGGCATCTTCCGGCGTCGGTAGGTTGAATCTGGCGGGAACCACCACGTCTGACCGCACGGGCAGCGTGCCCTCCTCGGCGATAATTTCCTGGCCTTGTTTGGACAGCAGGAAGTCCACAAACTTCTTGGCTGCCTCAAGATGGGTGGTTCCCTTGAAAATCGCCACGGGACTGGGAACAACCAGCATCTCGGGCGGATAGACCAGAGCGAGCGTGGCGCCTTTTGAGATTTTGTCGTTGGTGATAAAGTCCACCGCGAGGCTGGCGACGAGATCGCCCGAGGCCGTGTCGTCCACCACCTGCCCGGAGCCCTTGCCCATCTTGGCGCCATTGGCCTTGAGGTTCTGGAAGAACTCCCAGCCGAAAGCTTTCTCCAGCATAGCGACACTGACGTAGGCCGTTCCGGAAAGACCCGGGTTTGCGATGCCCATGGCGCCCTTGAACGCCGGTTTCATGAGGTCCTGCCAGGTTTCGGGGGCCTCTTTCACAAAGCGTGGGTTGTAGGCGATGCCAAGCGTGCCGAGACGGGCCGGGGTGAAAGAGCCATCATAGTCGGGCAGGGGGTTCATGGTGCCTTTGGTTTCGGGTGATATATATTTCTCAAGCATCCCCTGAGACCGGAGCTGGTAAAAGTCCGGCACTTCACTGGTCCAGATGACGTCGGCAAGAATCTTTCCAGACTCACGCTCGGCGGCAATCTTGACCATCAGTTTGCCTGCGCCGGCGGATTGGTAGTCCATCTCGAAGCCCGGATTCTTTTTGATGAAAGCATCGTGAATCTTTCCGATCAGCGACTCCTTCATGGACGTGTAAACCATAAGTTTTTCCCCGCCCGATGCCGGCCGGGTCGTGATGAAAGAGAAACCAACTGCCAATAGAACCAAACATAACGTGAGTTTTTTCATGATTACCTCGCTTTAAGAAGTCCATAAAAAGTGTGATTTTTCAGGCGCCTCGACCTGCCTGATCAACGGAAAGCATAACCCATGCCAATTCTGTTTCGTGCCCACGTTCCTGTCATCCCGGAAAACGCCGGAATCCCGTGTTTTTAAGAAATTATGGACTCAGGCATTCGCTGCGGCGTGACAGTGGTCTGGACTTCTTGCGGGTTCATCGGATAAAAGGGGGGATATCTCGCATGCTGGGGAACCGCCATTTCCGGGTGCGTTTAAAAGCAACTTGGAGCGAACCTTGAGAGATGGAGCCTTCGGGAAAGTGGTGCAATGCGCGTGCTATACAGCACGCGCATTGCACACAACGTGTGCCGGATAACACACATGATGCAATTATTTATCCTTGAGAAAGCCGATGCTGTATTTTCTGATTCGGTTGTAAATGGTTCTTCGATGGATATTCAGCAGCCTTGCGGCCTCTGCCTTATTGCCGCCCGTTTTTCTCAGAGCACTGAGGATCAGTTCTTTTTCCTGCCGATGAAGATCCATGTCGTCTATTTTCGCCTCGATGGCAGAGGACGGAAAAGAGAGGGATGCTCTGTCTTCATTGGGTGAAAGAGGTTCGCAGATCTCATCTGCAATCTCGCGACTGCCGATTTGATCGGTGTTGCAGACAACCACCGCCCGTTCTATGCAGTTTTCCAACTCTCTGATGTTGCCCGGCCAGTCGTATTTCATGAGGGTGTTCATGGCATCCGGCGACAGACTTTTGATGGACTTCCCATCCCGCAGGCTGTATTTGTGCAGAAAATGCGTGATCAGCAGGGGGATATCCTCTTTGCGCTCCCTCAGAGGGGGGATTTTGATGGTAATGACGCTCAGCCGATAGTAGAGGTCTTCGCGGAAACTGCCTTTCAGGGCTTCACTTCTCAAATCCTTGTTGGTTGCCGTGACAAGTCTGAAGTCCGGCCGGATTGTTTCCGCACCGCCCACCCGTTCAAATTGTTTTTCCTGCAGCACACGGAGCAGTTTCACTTGCAGATTCGGACTGACCTCTCCAATTTCATCGAGAAAAAGCGTGCCTTGATGGGCCATTTCAAATCTTCCGATCCGACGAGTGTTTGCACCCGTATATGCCCCTTTCTCATGACCAAAAAGTTCGCTTTCCAGCAAGCCTTCCGAAAGCGCAGAGCAGTTGAGCCCTATCAGGGGTTTGTCTTTCCGTGGGCTGTCATAGTGAATGGCCCGAGCCACCAGTTCCTTGCCGGTCCCGCTCTCGCCCTGAATGAGAACCGTGGACAGGGTTTTGGACACCGTTCGAATCATTTCGAACACTTTCCGGATTTTCGGACTCGAACCGATCATGTTTGCGTAACTGTATTTGTTCTGCAGTTCTTTTCTAAACTGCCTGTTTTCGACCGCATATTTTTTCTTTTCAATGGCGCGCTGAATGATGATCTTCAGCCTGTCGTGATCGATGGGTTTCGTAAGGTAATCGTATGCGCCTTGTTTGATCGCTTCGACGGCGGATTCGATGGAACCGTATGCCGTTATCAGAATCACCGGGATATCGCCATCGATCTCGTTGATCACTTTTTGAAAAGATATTCCGTCCATTCCAGGCATCTTGATATCGCTGACGACGACATCGGGTAAAACTGAAGAGACGATTTCGATCCCTGCATCTGCATTAATCGCTGTTGTAACCTCATATCCTTCGTCCTCCAGGATGCTTGAAAGGACTTCCAGAATGTTTTTCCGGTCATCAACGATCAAAATTTTCCCTTGAGCCATTGCACGACCTTTCTTACTGCCGCGGAAGCCATTGTTGCCTTGAGCGAATGCAGGTCTGCGAATCGTATCCGATCATCCAATACCCCCATGTGCCGGCACGACGATTCGAAAGACAGAGCCTTCCCCTTCCTGGCTATTCACAAAGATTCTCCCGTTATGCCTTTCGATGATGCCCTGAGAAATGGAGAGCCCCAGGCCGCTGCCTTTTTCCTTGGTGGTGTGGAACGGATCAAAAATTTTCTCCAAATGCTCACCGCGAATGCCCTTGCCGGTATCTGAAAATTCAATCACAATATTTGAGGAATTGGACGTTCCGTTTTGATCGGACATTGACGCCCTGTCCAGATAAGTCCGAATGGAAAGGGTTCCACCGGCGGGCATCGCCTCGATCGCATTTAAAATGAGGTTCATGAATACCTGTTTCATTTGGATGGCGTCAGCCAGAACAAAGGGTAGTCCCGGCGCCAGCCCCTTGTGAAGGTCAATATGGTTCTGTTCGATCAGGTTTTCAGCAAGCTTCAGGGTTTCCTCGATCGCGGCATTCATATCCTTTGAAGCGAATCTGGGATTGGTGGGCCTTGCGTATTGCAAATAATCGTCTATCAGTTCGACGACCGCATGGATCTCATCTTTGATGATCCGGGTAAATTTCGTAATGGTTTTGTCCTGGGCGTACTTCCCCTCCAAATACACGGCCGATCCCTTGATGGCTTCCAGCGGATTCTTTATTTCATGGGCGAGCCCTGCCGCCATTTTTCCCATGGTCATCAATTGCTCTGCCCTTATCAACGCATCGATATTCCGCTTCAACGCCTCCGCCATATCTCTGAATGCCGCTGTCAAAACCCCGACCTCATCTTTGGAGGTCACTTCCAACTTAACATCGAGATCTCCCTGAGAGATGGCCCTTGCGCTTTTCACAAGGTTTTTGATGGGTCGGGATATCGATCTTCCCAGCAGGAGGGAGCCCACCATCCCCACAAGCACGGTGAGAACACCCATGAAAAGGATTTGATTCCTCGCTTTGGCGATTTCCAGATTCATCTTTTTGGTGGAGATTCCGATTCGAACGACCCCCATTATCTTGTCGGAGGCAATGATGGGCTCTGAGATGTCGTAAAGCGCTTCTTTTTCACCTGTCCGGTATCCCTGATGAATGTTTTCAGTGGATGCGAGGGAATTGATTGAGAGTTGATCCGTTAAAAACTCCCCGATCATATCCACATCGGTGTGCATTTTCACCAGACCGGACGGGTCCAGAACCATCACGTATTTGATGTCTTCATCTGTCGCGATCGTCTCTGTAAATCTTTTCATGGTTGAATAATCATTGGTGAGCAGAAAGTTGATACTTGACATGGCCAACAGTTTTGCAATGGTATGCCCTTTCTTTCTCACTTCCTCTTCAATAATTTCCCTCTCTCGGGTCAGCACCGAGAATACGACCCCCAGCATGATCAATGTAATCAATGCCGTGACTGAAATAAAAAGCCGGGAGGGTAAATTCATTTGGAAGGAACTTCCTTGTCAAACCTGGCGGCAGCTTCACGGATGGCGTCGTACTCTCCATCCGCTACCGGGGCAAAGCGAGACAAGCCCGCCTCTTTCAGCAGTGACTGTCCTGTCTCGCTTTGGTGTAATGTGAGAAAAAAATTTCTGATCTTGTCGATCAGCTCCATACCGAGATCGTTTCGAACGACCAGCGGGCCCAATGGAATCGGCGCTGATTTTTCGATGATTTTGATCTTGTTCGTAATCCGCTTGTCATAACCGTCAAACACGTATGAGGCGACGGAAGCAATATCCACGCTCCAATTGGCAACGGCCAGGATGATGGAATCATGCTGATAAATGGAGATCGTTTTGGAAAAATCCGTTTCCGGATTAATTCCATGTTCGCGAAGAAGGAGCATCGGAAGAAGGTATCCGGTTGTCGACGTCTGCTCTGAAAACGCGAACGTCCGTCCCTTTAGATCCGCGATACCGGTCACATCCAGATTCCGGTTGGCAATGATGTAGCAGCGGTAATACCCATCGGTTCCGACCATCCTTTTGGCCACAGGCAGGAGTCTGGCCTCCCGGCCCATCAGGACATAGGAGAATGCATTGAGAATTCCCAGATGAACCCGGCCGCTGATGAAAAGATTCTGCATTTCCATATAGGTTGCCGTTTGAACCAATTCAACCCGTTTTTCCAGCACATCTCCAAGTTTTGAAATGAGGGGCTGGTATTTGCTCAGCGTAACCGTCGGGTCTTCTACGCCGACGCGGCCGAATCTCAGGGTTTCATGCTCTGACGTGCCCGACGATGCCTGTACATGCGAATGCTGCAAGATTAAGAAAAATATACATAGCGTGCACCTCCCCAGAAGGGCTTTTATGGAAAAGCACCCTGAGCTTGATGCTGCCTTTGGCATGAACCGGGTCAGCTTGTTGAAGAGGTGATGAATTCTCAACATACACCCTGAAATCAAGGGTTTCTCTATCATTGGATAGCCTGTTGGAGATACTGGCTGTCAGTCTGATTCTGTCACATCAGACGACCCAGACTGTAAATTTTTTCCCGCCATAAACGACCTCATGACCGACCCGGCCCATGAAAAACGCCTCAACTTTAGAAAGGCCTCTTCGCCCGACAACAATCGTGCCGAAGCCGCCGTCTTCTGCTTCCTTGACAATGGCGTCGGATCGACTGTATACCCCGGAAATTATTTTTTCAGATATTTTTTCAGATTCAAACCCGGATGTCATCAGTCTGTCTTTGACATCCTGAAACAGTCGCGCCACTTTAATTTTAAACGTTTCAAGGCAGGTATCGGACATATCCACTTCAGGAAGCTCGGATCTGCAAATTTCGGAAAGATCGAAATGGATAGCCCCCAAGCCTGGAATGGCGTGAAATATACAGACCGCGTACCCATGGCCGCCTAACAATGAGGCGACAAATTCAACCGCCTTCATCGAAGCCGGTGAGGCATCCACGGCCAATAAGATTTTCTTGTCGGCAGGGGCCTGGCCCACGATGAGAATCGGGATAAAGGTTAACGCCTGCAGGAGCTTGACGGCAACGCTGCCCAGTATGATATTTTTCAACGCACCCATCCCCCGCCGTCTCATGACAACTGCGGTGTATCCATTTCTTGCTTCATCGATGATGTCCCGGGCGACTCCTTTTTCCAGGCGATGAAATTTGATTTCAATGGACTGTTCCAAAAATCCGCCTGAGATCAGCCTGTTTTTTGCCTGCTCCAGACATGCCCGGATTTTTCCTTTTTCCTGCGTTTCCCAGTTTTTCAATTGATCAACGACGGTTACGCACGTTGGCTCCTGCGCCAATTCCCGATATTCTTCCGGCATGCCACTGTAGACATGAAACAGCACAATCTGCGTATTTTCATCAACGGGCATAAAATCCTTTACATAGTTAACCGTTTGTAAGGTTCGTTCGGAACCATCAACCAATATCAGCAGTTTATTTTGTATTGCCATACGGTCTCCTTCGCAATTGGATGGACTGGAAAGAACGGAGCGCAACCTGCGTAATACTATTCGTCGCCTCCGCCCAGCACCGCGTATAGCCTGACCTCATTGGCTATTTTGGCAAGTCGGAGCCCGACAAGCACCTGTCTGGCCGAATACAGGGAACGCTGGGCATCCAGAACGCTTAGATAGCTGTCGATGCCCTTCGTGTATCTGGCCTGGGAGTGGCGGTAGATGGTTTCGACGGCATTCACCAGAGATTCCTGAGCGGATAGCTGCTGATCCACCGTGCCATAAACGGCCAAGGCATCGGCAACTTCTCTGAAGGCTGTCTGAATGGCTTTTTCATACTGGGTCAGCGCAATTTCACTTTCGATTCGTGCCGCATCATAGGCGGACCAGAGTCTGGCATCAAAAATGGGCATGACAATCTGAGGCACAAAACTCCAGGTTCCGGAGCCGGAACCAAATAGTCCGGTCAGATCGCTGCTGGCAGTGCCGACCGATGTGGTCAGGGCAATTCTGGGAAAAAGGGAAGCACGGGCAGCCCCGATACTGGCGTTGGCGGCCTTGAGTCGATGTTCCGCAGCCTGGATGTCCGGCCGGTTCAGCAGAATTTCAGAAGGGATTCCGGAAGATACGGCGTGCAGTCCCTGAATTCCGGAGAGCTCAACGGAAAGAACGTTCATGGGTGCAACTGATCCGACCAGCAGATTCAAGGCGTTTTCATCCTGGGCGATCCGCTGGGTAAACCGGACCACATCGCCACGGGCTGCATCCACCTGGGTTTTCGCGCGATTCAAGTCCAGGTCAGTGGTAAGCCCGACGGCATAGCGGCGCCTGATGAGCTCATAAACATCTTTCTGGGTCTGAAGTGTGGTTTTGGCCAGATTCCGGTATTCATGGTCTGCCACCAGGTTCAGATAAGCCGTAACAGCGGCTGAAATCAACAGAATCTGTGTGCTGCGTCTGGCTTCATCTGTGGCCAGGTAATTTTCCAGGGCGCTGTCTTTCAGACTCCGGATGCGGCCAAAAAAGTCGATCTCCCAGGAAGCAATGCCAAGATTGACGATGTATTCTTCCGAGGTGGTGGCTGCTCCGGACCGCGACAGGTCCGCGGGAACCCGTTGGCTGGCCATGACAGCGGATGCATTGACCGATGGAAAGAGCTCTGCTTTTTGAATGCCGTACAGTGCGGCTGCTTTTTCCACGTTCAGAATGGCAAGCCGCAGATCCCGGTTGTTGTTCAAGGCGGTTTGAATGACCCATTGAAGTCCCGGATCAGTGAAAAATACATCCCACTTCAGTGTGGGCGGAGCCATCATGTTATCCCGGGTCGCCATGTCCAGGTACGCCTCTCCTTCGGGCCAGCTCTGGGGAATGGGCGCATCAGGCCTGTGGTATTCCGGCGCCATGGAACACCCGGACAATAAGATCATCGCTATAAAAACGAGTGTCACGAATCGTTTCATAATCATTTCACCTCCGAATAACCGGCGGATTCGGAATGGATTTTGATACCAGGCTGTTGCTGCTTTCGGTTAAACAACCTGTAGATCAAGACAAAAAACAGCGGAATAAAGAAAAGGTCGATGAAAGTGGCCGAGAGCATGCCGCCGGCCACGGCCGTGCCGATGGCCTTCATGGCGCCGGCGCCGGCGCCCGATGCGATGGCCAGGGGCAGCACCCCGAAGAAAAAGGCCAGCGACGTCATGATGACCGGACGAAGCCGCAGCCGCGCCGCTTCCAGCGTGGCCTCGATGACGCCGGCACCGCCTGCCATGCGTTCCTTGGCGAACTGAATGATGAGGATGGCGTTTTTTGTCGTCAGGCCAAGGGTCGTGAGAAATCCGATCTGAAAATAGACATCATTGGGAAATCCGCGTGACCAGGTCGCCAGAGCCGCGCCCAAAAGCCCCAGGGGCAGCATCAGCAGATTGGCGATGGGAATGGCCCAGCTTTCATATAACGCCGCCACACACAAAAAAATGACCAGAATGGAAAAGGCGTACAACAGCGGGGCCTGGGACGTGGCCATGCGTTCCTGGTAAGACAGTCCGGTCCAGTCGTAACCGATTCCGGTCGGCAGTTTTGCCGCCAGCTCTTCAATCGCCTTCATGGCCTCGCCGGAACTTCTTCCCGGCGCGGGTTCCCCCCAGATGTTGATGGACGGAAACGCGTTGAACCGCTCCAGTTTGGGAGAGCCGGATGACCAGCGTCCTCTCGCGAATGCGGAAAATGGGACCATTTTCCCGGTGCTGTTGCGCACATGGAGTTTTTCCAGATCCCCGGGCAGCATCCGGTAAGGCGCGTCAGCCTGAACAAATACCCGCTTGACCCGCTCACCCTGAATGAAATCGTTGACATAGGCGCTGCCAAAAGCCGCTGAAATGGTGTTGTGAATGACGCTGATGGGAATTCCCAAAGCGCCTGCCTTTTCCCAGTCCACGTCGATGCGGTACTGCGGGACATCTTCCATGCCGTTGGGCCGGACCCGCGTCAGACGCGGATCCTTTGCCGCCATGCCCAGAAGCTGATTCCGCGCCGCCATCAGGGCCGCATGACCCACTCCGCCTCTGTCCTGGAGCTGAAAATCAAATCCGGTGGCATTGCCCAGTTCGATGACCGGCGGGGGCGGAAACCCAAAGACCATGGCTTCCCGAATCTGGGAAAAGGCTTTCATGGCTCTGCCACCAACGGCCTGAGCCTTCAGGTTGGGGCGATCGCGCAGGGCCCAGTCTTTCAGCCGCACGAAGGCCAGCCCCATGTTCTGACCCCGGCCGGCAAAACTGATACCGGCCACGGTCATGCAGGAGGCCACAGCGTCCTTTTCATTTTCCAGAAAATGCTTTTTGACCTGATTTTCCAGAACAGCCTTGGTCTGCTCCAGCGTGGCGTTGGCCGGAAGAATGGCCTGAACCATCAGAATGCCCTGATCTTCATCCGGCAGATAGGCTGTCGGCATTTTGAGCAGCAGGACGTTCACGATGGTCACAAGGATCAGATAGACCAGAATGTAGCGGAATTTTCGTGTAAAAGACCAGCCGACCGATCGCACATACAGGTCTCTCAACCGAAAAAAAGTGCGATCAAACCATCTGAAAAAAGGCCTTAAGAAAAAAACCGTGTTGTCCGCCGGTTGATGCCCCGCGGGAATCGGCTTCAAGAGCGATGCGCACAAAACCGGCGTCAGGATCAGGGCCACCACCACGGACAGCAGCATGGCGGCAATGATGGTGACCGAAAACTGCCGATAAATGACGCCGGTGGATCCTTTGAAAAAAATCATCGGGCCAAAGACGGCCGAGAGCACCAGGCCGATGCCGATGAGCGCGCTGGTGATCTGCCCCATGGATTTTGCGGTGGCCTCCCGCGGGGAAAGCCCTTCTTCGGCCATGATGCGCTCGACATTTTCCACGACAACGATGGCATCATCCACCAGAAGGCCGATGGCCAGCACCATGGCAAACATGGTCAGCATGTTGATGGAAAATCCGAAAAATCCCAGGGCCGCAAAGGTTCCCAACAGCACCACGGGCACCGCAATGGTGGGAATGAGGGTGGCGCGAACGGTTCCCATAAACAGATACATGATCACAAACACCAGAAAGACCGCCTCGAAAAGGGTCTTGACCACTTCCTGAATGGCGACCCGCGTAAAGGGGGTGGTGTCATAGGGATAGACCACCTTCATTCCGGCGGGGAAATACCGGCTCATCTCCGCCAGTTTTTGTTTGACGGCATTGGCCGTATCCAGGGCATTGGCGCCGGCCGCCTGACGAATGGCCATTCCGGCTGCGGGTTTCCCGTTATATTGGGCGTCAACATCGTAAACCTCTGTACCCAGTTCTGTCCGGCCGATATCCTTGACGCGCACGATGGCACCGTCCGGGTTGACACGAAGGGGGATATTGGCAAATTCATCAGGCGTTTTGAGCATGCTCTGCACCATGATGGACGCGTTCAGCCGTTGCCCGTCAACTGCGGGCGCACCCCCGAACTGCCCGGCAGAGACCTCCGCATTGTAGGTGCGCAGCGCCGCAATGACATCAACCATGGTCAGTCTGAACTCGGTCAATTTGTCCAGATTCAGCCAGATGCGCATGGCGTACTGGGTGCCGAAGTTCTCCACCTCGCCCACACCCGGCACCCGTGCCAGCACCTTTTCCAGATTTGACTGGGCATAATCCCTCAGATCGTTGCCGTCCATGCTGCCGTCTTCCGAGATCAGGCTGACGATGATCAGATAGTTTCGCGTGGCCTTGCCCACCGAGACCCCCCGAGTCTGGACCACATCCGGAAGGCTGGCCATGGCGAGCTGCAGCTTGTTCTGCACCTTGGACCAGGCCACGTCCGGATCGGTTCCCGGCGCAAAGGTCAGCTCGATGCGGGCCGTTCCGGAAGAATCGCTGGTGGCGGACATGTACAGCATGGATTCGAGGCCGGTCATCTTCTGCTCGATGATCTGCGTGACACTGTTTTCTACGGTTTCCGCAGAAGCCCCGGGATAAAAGGCGGTGATATAGATGGAAGGCGGTGCAATGGGCGGATACTGGGATATGGGCAGGTTGTAGATGGCAAGCCCGCCCACCACCATGATGGCAATGGCGATCACCCAGGCGAATACCGGCCGATCCAGAAAGAATCGTGATAGCATGTCAGGCCTCCCGTTATTTCGATGTCACGGCCGGATCGGCCGATTTCCGGTTGCTTCCGGCGGATTGCGGATCGGCTCCGGACGGGGCGATCCGCACAACGGCCCCGGGTCTGGCCTTCTGGATACCATCGACAATGATCCGGTCCCCCGGCTTCAGACCCGATGTCACCAGCCATTTGTCCTCAATGGCGCGATCGAGCTTGAGGGCGGCCTGTCTGACGGTGTTGTCGGCCTCGACGACCAGCGACAGGGGGTTTCCCTTGGGATCACGAATCACGGACTGCTGAGGAATCAACATCGCATCTTCCTTGTCGCCTTCTTTCACAACGGCACGAACAAACATGCCGGGCAGAAGGGCTGTGTCGGGATTGGGAAACGACATTCGCAACATGACGGACGCCGTGGTTGAATCCACCGTGACATCACGGAACTGAAGCGTCCCCTGGATCGGATAAGGGGTGCTGTCTTCCAGAATCAGTTGAACTTTTCCCTGGCTGGTGCCATTCTGGTGGAGCCTGCCATCGGCCAGACGGCGTTTGAGGCGCAGCAGTTCGGCCGTGGATTGTGTCGCATCGACGTAGATGGGATTCAGTTGCTGAATGGATGCCAGGGCCACGGGCTGATATGCTGTGACAATGGCACCTTCCGTGATATTGGATTTGCCAATGCGTCCGGAAATGGGCGCTTTGACCGCCGTATATTCCAGATTGATCTGCGCTGTGGCCACGATCGCCTTCCAGTAAGCCACATCGGCCTCGGCCTGATTCATGGCTGCGGAAGCGTCATCGTAATCCTGCTGACTGACGGCTTTGTCGGGCAATAATTCCTGAAAACGCTGAGCCCGCGATCGCATGGCCGGCAAATTGGCCTGAGCCCTGCCCAGTGCAGCCTTGGCGTTGTCCAGGGCCGATTGAAACGGAGCCGGGTCGATTTTGTAGAGAAGTTGACCTTCCTTGACTTCCTGACCTTCCGTAAACAGACGCTTCAAAACGAGTCCGTTGACCTGGGGCCGAATTTCCGCGATGCGGAACGCAGCCGTTCGAGCGGGCAGTTCCGTGGTCAGGGTAATCTTTTGATGGGCTACCGTCATCACGGTTACTTCCGGAACCACAGGCGGCGGCTGAGCCTGTTTGCGGTCACACCCGGCAAGAACGGAAAAGCCCAATAACAGGGACAGAACAGCGTGCCATGTCGGCGGATTACAAAAGACGTTACGCAATCGCATTTAAATTTCCTCCACCTGGTTACAATCTGAAACGAATCGGGTTCATCGTTGTTTAAGGGATTCAGGGTTGATCAACCCTTTGAAAAGCAGGTTTAAAATCACGTCCGGATTTTCCGGATAAGGGTATTTTTCAGGGGTCTCGAGCCAGAGAAAAAGAAATGCATTGCACAGGCTGTCGAGGCAGACGGCAAGAATATACGGATCGGCGATTTTTTGAAAGCGCCCGGCGACAATTCCGGATGCAAAGAGATCTGCAATGCGATGCAGAAATACTTCCCTGCGGCATCGGATGTCCTGATCCAGCCCGGCCAGGATATTGAAACTGGCCCCCCGTGTTTCGGCAAAATACAGGCGGATGGTGGCGGCGTTGTCACGAAACACCTCGCCCTTTGCCTTGACATATTGGCGCAGTTTCGCGATCTCATCGCCGGGAAATTCGATGGCGATAGAAAGCGCTTCTTGAAAGCGGTCGGACTGTTCCAGGATCAGGGCCTTGTACAACTCTTCCTTGTTGCTGAAGAATTTGTACATCGTTCCAATGGCGAATTCGGCTTTTGCGGCGATTTCATGCATGGATACATTATGATATCCTTTTTCCGCGAAGAGATTCAGGGCGGCCGCAAGCATCTCTTTACGTTGCCGCAATTTCACTTTTTCCCGCCTTGAAAGCATGTTGTTTTCCATCACCGACCCTTTTTCACCGCGTTGAACCAAATATGAACATGACGTCATTTTATATAATTAGACGTCACGATATACAAGAAGAATCTCCATGACATCAAAAGGCTCAACGCATCAATTGGCCATGCAGTCCAAAGACGTTCAGAATAATAATTTCACTCCGTTATCGGTCGGGGATGACCGGCAGTTTTTCAAGGCGTCAGCCGCAAACGGTCTATCCTCTTGCTGCCTTGTGAAATGAATTTTCTGAAAGTCCATATTGATAGCGGGGTTGATCTGTCTGGGGATTCTGTTAAAATTCAAATTGCTGATGCATTTGACTGTTCCATGGATGTCACACCGACCCTGCTGGGCCTGATCGGCCGGCCGTATGAAAGTATGTTTTTCGGACGCGATCTACTGAAGGGAAAGCCGGAGAATGAACGGGTTCTGATGCATCATAACCGGGACGCCGGGCTGTATCGGCTGGAAAGAATGGTATCGCCTGAATTGAATCGAACCGTTCAATATTACCACGGGAACCCTAAAAAAGAAGAGTTGTTGCCTGTCACTTTTCCGAATAAAAGGGACCTTGAAACCGAACGGTATGCAGTGGCACCGATGATATGTATGTTCATGAACATTATCGGATTGAGGGTTTCTTGAACAATGGTTTGATTCTGACCGGGACCTGGTCCTTCATAAATCGTCTTCCCGTCGCCCGGTCAGATCAAACCTTATTGGTTGGCATCTATTAGTTTCTCATAAAGGGTTTCCGGAGCGATGTCGGCTCCGTTTGGCCAAGAAATGGTTCCACCTTCCACTGTAGCTTTTGAAAAAACATTGTTGTCCCTAATTGATTGAAAGATAGGGCCTCGCGATAAATATTCTGAAAAATCGATATCCCCCTCAACCCCATCATCGAATTTGATGCTATAAACGTATTTGCCACGATATTTAATATCTATCACTTCATTAAATTCCCACATAATTCACCTCATTCCAATGGAGGTATTTTATGTATTTGATCACCCAGTTGGGCCAATTCCCAATCTTTATTAAGCTCATCACAATGCCATTGACTTAGGCTATTCATCCGATTGCCAGGGTTTCATACGTCATTCCGGCGGAAGCCGGAATCCAGTTTTTCGAACAGGTTATGGACCCCGGCTTTCGCCGGGGTGACATTGCAGAGACTGTATTTTCCCTTAATTCAATGACATTGAAGCTCATCATTCCGAAGATCAATCCAATCCCTGACGATTCTTAGTGCTGTCCGAGATTTGAGATCACCTTTCAGGATATTGCCATGAAAGTCTAAAAGTGCCTTGTTCCCTTGATATTCCAAATGGATGTGTGGCGGATTGTGTTCATCATAATACATTCTGATGATAATGCCAAAAATACCGAAATGACGGGCATTTTGTCATGTCTTTTCTATGCCAACGCTGCGCTTTACCCGCCGGGCGCGAGGAAGCAATGAGTTACTAAACAATCGCTTAACTCGCTTACCAACAGCGCTTGTAGGTTTCCGCCGGATAGCCCGGTCGGCTGTGAAAGCGCTTGTTGGCATTTTTTAATATTTGACGAATCTATCGAGCAAGATATCTTCGACATTCCGCCTTGAATCGATAACCGATAAAACAAAAACTGTTGTATCTGATATTCTGTATATTATTCGCCAGGGAACTATAATTAGTTCTCGGTAGGTGTGTATACCTTGGTCTCTCAACTCCGGAACAATTCTACCACGATCCGGCATGGTATAAAGATCGAATGCTTTTTGTTTGATTCTTTTGAGTATCTGGGACGCATTACCTGGGCTATCTATCGCTATATATTCAATGATTTGTTTCAAATCACGTTGTGCCACTGCTGCCCATGTAACCTGATATTTCTTGCTCATTTCTGGCTGGCTTTCAATGCATTCTCGATTTCATCGAAAACATTATCCTGTGATTTAATGCGCCCCTCCCTGATATCGGCTTCCCCCTCCGAAAGGAGTTTTAATATGCCGATGGTATTGCGCATATTTTCATAACTTTTAGGGTCTTGCAGGATGGCTCTTGGCTCACCGTTTTGGGTAATTATCACAGGCCGATGCGTTTCATTGATTTGATTAAGCAAGTCGGCCGCTCGTGATTTTAAATAGGTGACTGGCTTGATATCACTTGTAATATTCATTGTTATTTCCTCCAGTCCGAAGATAGTACCATAATCGGACCGCATGTCAAGCCTATATGCCAACGCAACTTTTCAGCGGCGCGGCTTTTTGCGTCCGCTGCAAAAGCCTTGTTCAAGTAAGCCGCTGCGCGGCAGTTCCCGTACTCCAAAGCCGCTATTCTGAATAACTGAACGGCTTCCCGCCCATTCATTTTTATCTTAGATCCCATTTACATTGGGGAAAATGATATCTCTCCTTAAGGTTTACCATAACCATAACAAAAAAGGAGAGATATCATGTCACACACGCTTCAGACCCCCTGGTACAAAAAAACCATCAAAGCTTTGCAACTGGCTGGTAAGGGCGACAAAACCCGGGAAAGTTATGCCAGATCCGTTCGTCAACTTCTCGAATACATCAACAAAGATCCTTTGCAAATTACGGAACAGGAACTGCAAGCATATTTCCTGTACCGTCGCAATACTTCAAACTGGTCCGCAAGCACCCTCAATATCTGCTACTGTGGTTTAAAGTTCTTTTTTATCCATGTCCTGCAAAAACAGTGGCCGGTATTTGAATACCTCAAAGCCCAGAAGGAAAAGCGACTGCCCTGTGTTCTGAACCGGGATGAGGTCCTTCAGGTTCTGCAACAGGTTCACACGTTTCACAACTATGCCTATCTGACCACGGTTTATACCTGCGGTCTCCGTCTTCAGGAGGCCCATCTGCAGGCTTCCAATATCGATGCCAAACGCATGATGATTCATGTGCACCGGGAAAAGGCGCCAAGGAACGGTATGTTCCCCTGAAGGTGGCCATCTCCGATCACCGGATTGTCGATGTGAAAAATGGCATGGTCACGTTTTCATATCAAAAGACCGGCAGCAGACGAACCCGGTACATGAAACTTTCTGCACTGGACTTCATGAGCCGGTTTCTCCAGCACTGTCTGCCGTCCGGATTCATGAAGATCCGCTACTATAATTTCATGCATGGGTGCAGTGCCATACCCATAGATTATATCCGGGCATCCATCGAACTGATGCATGGTTTTGACATCGTGGTGGCTGACCCACGCCCGGAAGCCACAGAAAAACCGGGGCTCTGTTGTCCGGGTTGCGGGTGTGCCCTGAAATACGTTTATTCGGTACTGCCGTATCAGATGCCGAATCACCGGGGCAGTGGGTAGTCTGTAACGCTGTAACCGCAGATTTTAAAAGAACAAAACTTCGGGCCGTAAAATCGTACAATCGAGGCGGACAGGCGATCTGCGGCCATTGAACCTGAAAAAAAATTGGGCAATTTTTATATTGTGAATTTGACAGATGCTATCGCTACTGACCCACTTTTATGGCCTGAATCTGTAATTCCCACCCTTTCCGGATGTCTGCCCACCAGCCATCTCAGTCCCCACTAAAAAGCAATCCCCTTATAACCATACCTTTTTTCAACACGGGCTTCTTGAACAATGGTTTGATTCTGACCGGGACCACGTTCTTCATGAATCGACTTCCCGTCGCCCGGTCAGATCAAACCTTATGGGTTGGTCAGATCAAACCTTATGGGTTAGCCAGTCTGTTTAGGCTCAAGCCAAATTTTTATACAACGAACGTCTTTATCACCGGCAATATTTCTCAACTTTCTTTTTACGTCTTGCTGTTTAATATTTTTTAAAGATCGTCGAATTTCCTGAAACAGAGGTTTTGTAATAATAGCCTTATATTGTGGTGACTTATCTTTGTCTTTTATTGAACTTTGAAGACGACAAGCCACGTTTATGGCACGACCAACATATTCCATTTGTTGATTCATGACGAATCCAATAAGAGATCCCCGATCTATTCCAAAAGTTAAACCTGATAACAACGGCGGTGTTTCAAGATAATCCTCGACCTTTTTAGTGAATCGCATTTTAAATTGGTGGCAGAGTCCCTGTAAAAAATTTATCAAGTCCTCTCCTGAAGTATCGAAATCGAACATTAATATCCATCCATCTCCAGTAAATTTATAAACCATGAAACCATATTCATTTGCTTTCGTTCTTAAATATTTTTCCATCCAAATCAGAAAATTTCTCCATTTGATTGTATTTTCAGTTTTATGAAGATCTTCAATAACTAAAGTCGATGAACAAATATCGAACGTAACAACAATTTTTCTATAAATTTCAGGTGGGTCATTTTCCGTCCCCATGAGTATTTTCCTTTATCCCTTCTGGCTAATCGCGGTGCTGACCGGCGCCGTGCGCCGAATGCATGGCTTTGATATCGTGGTTTCCGAACCGAAACCGGAAGCCCTGGAAAAACCGGGGCTCTGTTGTCCGGATTGCGGGTGTGTTCTGAAATACGTTTATTCGGTACTGCCGTATCAGATGCCGAATCACCGGGGCAGTGGGTAGTCTGTAACGCTGTAACCGCAGATTTTCAAAGAACAAAACTTCGGGCCGCAAAATCGGACAATTGAGGCGGACAGGCGATCTGCGGCCATTGAACCTGAAAAAAGGAAATTTGGGCAATTTTTATATGGTGAATTTGACAGATGCTATCGCTACTGACCCACTTTTATGGCCTGAATCGGTAATCCCAACCCTTCCCGGATGCCTGTCCACCAGCCATCTCAGTCCCCACTAAAGGGCAATCCCCTTATAACCATACCTTTTTTCAACACGGGCTTCTTGAACAATGGTTTGATTCTGACCGGAAACACGTTCTTCATGAATCGACTTCCAATCGCCCGGTCAGATCAAACCTTATGGGTTGGGCATGTTTTGCAAACATATCATCAGTCAGATACTGGTGTGAATAAGAATAAACGATAATCATCCATTTCGTGAGACTGTCCTGGAACATTCCGTTGAAAGTAATAGGTAATTACATCCTTTTGCTTATTACCAAATTGATCATAAAGATAAGGTGAGATCACAAAGTTTTCGCACTTTCGAAGTATTAGTTTTGATAGTTCATATTCCCTGTAATGTCCATTTGAGCCTAAGACGTTTATAAACGCTTGATGGATCTGGGCATGGTTTTGCTGCAAATATGAAAACAAGACTACGGTTTTCCCGTTCAGTGGAAAGACGTTAAGAGTGACAAATGCAAGACTGTCAAAAGCCTCTGACCAGAGATCTGTAGAAAACATTGCGTTAACCGCAATCCCAGGAGCGGCATTAATCTCAAACATATTATGACCTATGCGTGCCCATTCTTTTGTGAGGAATGCTTTATCAAACTCGATCTTCGTTTCCTCAACTAGATAAGCTGCGATCATTCTTTCAACAGCAAACATACCTGGGGCAGAAGGTTCATCTTTTGGGAACAAGCCTTGCTCAACACCCAAGAGATAGTTTGATTGCACATCGATAGCAGATTTACGAGATGCATGAACTTCTTTTAAAATCGCTCGATATGATAAAAGAAACAAATGGTTCGAATTTTCAAGATCAACTGCGTTAACTTCAATGGGACGAAATAATTCTTGATCATGTAAAGAACAAAGCCCAGTGAATGTTGTTGCCTTGTTGCGGCCTACTTCATCGAATAAATATTCTGGTGGCGTATGGAAAGTTACATTAAGTTTAGGCATAACGACATGCCCGTTACAGCACAATATATCCAACACGCCATTGTTCTGAACAGAATGAGCACGAATAGCTTGATTCTTACATTCTCCATCGGGCCAGAGACAAAGATTATATTGGGTCGAGAGTTGCTTCATCCCTTTTGAGAACAACTCTCGCCTTATTCTGTTGATTTTCTCACTCATGATGCCCAACGCTCCGCATAACCGGCTGGCAATGGAGCGCAGCGGAATTGCCAGTCCGCGTTGATGCGGTTGTTAGCCCATTTCTTCCAGGATATTTTGAAGATCATGGTAATGGGTCCCTACGAAACGGATGCTGGTTTTCTCGTCACCGAGTGATATTGGAATCTCACAATCCTCCGCACTGACAATCTCTTCCCTTAGCTCGGCCATTACCTCGTCGTCGGTTTTTACAAATTCATCGTATTTAGCGGCGCAAAGTGGGCAAAGGGCCAGATACTGCGCTTCATGCTCTTTCGGCAGATACTTTTTGGAGAGGGCTTCCTTTTTCTCGAAGTAGTGGGCTCCATCGCGCTTCCGGAAGGGCATCTCCTCTTTGCATATCTGGCAGACCATTTGGTCGGCATCGTTCGTATATTGATTTCGGAGCCATGTGGTCGGGTCAATGGTACCGTTGGTGGTTCGAACACTTCTTTCGCGTTTCTCGTATTCCTTGTTGGGCGCGTCGGTTAGTTGCTCGCCAAGACGCTCTTGACGTCGTTCCGGATTGGCCACTGGCCTGGTTGGAAACGTTGGGCGGTCCTTGCGGGCAGCCAAGGCGGCTTTCAATTGCTGGACCTCGTCACGATGGTTTTTCAGGAACTCGATGTCCTCAAGGCTAACACCAAGTTCTGTCGCGTGTTCACGTTTCCGCTCGTCCTCGCTCTGGCCAGCACCCTCGACTATCCCAAGACTCTGAATAAGCTCAGTCGCGCCCAAAAACTCGTCCAAAAGATGGTCTGTAGTTATCTCCCCCGGCTTTTCAAGTGAACCATCTTTTGTTGGAACCCATTTTGAGTTTTTAAGCCGAACAAGGATCATGGAACTGAAGTATTTGCTCTGCTGGCTGTAATAAAACCACTCATATTTGGCTTTGAAAAAGCGAGCGTCCTGATCCAAATATTTTCGAAGGAACTCCCATAAAACGGTTGCGGATTTTTTTTGTTCCTCAACATCTGTAAGTTCTTGGATGGCTTGCAGAAATTTTGCGAGACCATCCATGTCGTAGTTTTCGATCTTTTCTTCTCTAGTGGAGCGTTTCTTTTCTCCGTCAGGCAAACCTTCCAATGTCGGCAATTTCCGAGGCAGGCTGAAAACGCCAAGGTCGCGCCAGGCATCGATTTCAGTTCCTGATGAGCAATAATCATCATGCAGAAACCACACTTCTTGGGTACAAGAAAAATACCGCCGTAGCTCTTCTGTGTTGAGATAGATCTCTGTGGGTTTTTTGAATACAATGTCTCCCATTGGATTGGTGGCCTTCAGAAACGACGTTTGCCGTGCCGCCTGGATCACTTTTCTTTTTCCGGCTTCCGAGTCTGAACCCATGGCGCGAACAATCTTTTGTATATCAGCCTGGTGTTCGGTGTCGGGAACCGATTCTCTGTCAGTTTTGGTGTACTTGGCCAGAACCCTTTCCACAATATCGTCAAAAACATCGGGTTCTGAGAGCCCCAACCGTTTGAGGAATGTGCGAGCCTGCTCATCGGTGACAATGGACCGGCTCACAACTGGAAAAGCTGTTTCCTCTGGTGGAGGCAAAAAAGCGTTGGGAGTGGTTCCGTCCGGTTTGAAAGGAATCCATTGCTTTCCATCTTGCAGGCGAAGGATAGGTTTACTCCTGAGAATTCCGAACGCCGAGTCGCCATTCCAACGTGGAGCTCGCCAAAGCTGTTCAGTCTCTATTAGAAAACCATATAGTTTTACAAACCAATCATCCGGTTGAGCAGACAAGAAGTATTCAGACGATTGTCGGGCAAATTTTTCCGGTGTTATTTCTTCAATGCCCAGCCCATTTCTAAGATATTTCCATAAAACACTGTGCTTTCCAGTTTCAGTTATTTCAGCAGTAATCCACTTTAGGCTGCTCGTTGTATTCAGAGAGTGGCTAATTTGATCTCCTTGTAACAGCTTGCGTAGCCAATCAGCACTGGCCAGCTTGGCATTCCCGGCGGAAACGAACGAACCATCATCGGTCGGGAGGAGTTCTTCTTTGATCAACGTGTTCCGAACCGACTCGACGATGGGGTAAAACATGCTGTCGTCTGTAAAATCCTCGGTTCTAATCGGAAGCGCCTCGAGGAAGGATACCGAGAGCAGGCCAAGATCCTTTATTTCAGACAGAATGTCTCCGATGAGTTCAGCAGTTTCTTTTACCAGCGTCCCATTCCAGTCGTCGTCTTTTGGGATATTGTCGCGAGATGGTGTTGTCCTGTATGGCCCTTGAATGAGGAATCCGAACCTTGTGGCCTTCTCTGTGGGAAAATAAACGACCAGGGGAGAATCTTTAACCTTGACTATACGTTCGGGATTCTTTCCGGCCTTGTCTTCTGCCTCCAGCCGGAAGCTGACTTCAACACGCACAGTATCCGAATTCCCCGGTACGGGTACCGGTCGTTCAAAAATGAGCCAGTTTTCCTCCTCGTCCTTGCCGTTGTTTTGACCGATGACGCTGACTTGTCGGGCGGGTCCTCGTGCAATCTCTTCTCGCAGGTAGACACCGCCTGTTGAGTTTGGCAGCCTGTACTCGATTTCGTTGATTCTTCGGAGGAACAAAAGTGTTCTGGCGCTCAGGTTGCGGAGGCGAGCGCCGATTTCCTTGCATGCGGTTTCTGGCGCTATTTTTTCAGTATTGAAGGGGAAGACAAAGAGCGTGGTCCAGGAGTTACCGGCTGGCTTGGAGGTCACCGCGTAAGGTCGCACGTAGTTCTCTATCCTGAAATCTTCTCCACCGGAGTGGACTTCCGGAGTAGCCGTGTAGGCGTAGACCGACTTGAAACCGATCCCGAACTTTCCTATTTGCGTCAGATCTTCGGTTTTGGTTCCTTCTCCGACACCGCACACCCCTCTGACATCCCGCTCATTGAAAAGACGGCCGTCATGGGTAACTTCCAGCCTGTCGTCGAAAAGGCTGAAGAGTATTCGGGTAGCGCCCGCATCCTCCGCATTCTGAAGAAGCTCGAAAACGAAATGGGTTCGATCTGTGTACAGTCGGCCCAGAAAGGACAGGTGGCGTGTCCCTCGACCGTACTCACGGATATTGTCCTCTCGTATCCTGTCGTAGTCAGTCGGCATTGGCGCTTCCCCCGGAAACATGAATCACACCATACGCAACCGGACCGGCGACGATATCCGCTCTCTCCAGAGCGATGTCCAGCTCTTGGATTCGCCTTGCGTTATCCGCCTCTGCGGCGGCGATTTGAGACCGACGCATTTTTTGAATCTTCTCATTGGTCGCTTGGCTGAGCTGTTCTTCCAGAAGAGCGATTCGCGCCCGGTGACTGGTGGATAGGCTCTCCCGCCGGTACCCGGCCAATTCCTGGGTCTTTTGCCGGTGACTGCTTCTCGCGTCGCTCCACAAGCTGTAGTGCTGGGCGTCCAAAGCGTCCCAAACTGAAGCGCCAAGGCTGTCTGGCATAGTGCCAGGACAATCCGCCGCACTCTCCAAAAGGCGACCAAGATGCTCGGTCACCATGGCGTTCGAGGCGATAGGCTTAAGCACCAAGTCCTCCCTGATGCCGTGAAGGCGCCACTGGTAAATGGCGAATTCGTAGCGCCCAATAGGTATCTCGTTAGACACTACCTCCAGATTGGTTATGACCCGTTGTTTGGTATCAAATGACAGGGCCGCCTGTTTGACCAGTGGGTGGAGGGGCATGATGAAGGCGGCCTCGGGATGCTGCATGGCGCAATCAGACTCGAAGGTGATGGCCAAATGCTGGCTCCCGCCCTTGAGCCAATTTTCCCATTCGCGGTAAGCAGAAGTGTTCTGCCTGGGGAGCTGCTGGAAATCCCTTAAAAGGTGGCCACGGGATTCCTGGGCCAGCCGGAGGGTCTTGAGCGGCTTTTCGCCCAGAATAAACTCCTGGTCTTTACCGCACACGCGCTGCAGGTATAGGGTCACCACCCTGCGGAGTGAAGCCGGTGATAGCCAGAAACTCGCCGCGTCGGCAATTTCGCGGTTCATCTGCTCTTGGGGAAGGCGAATACCAAACAGCTCCGCCTGCTTCTGCTCCAGGTCTTCCTGCTCCTGGATGAGCCGGATTTTGTTGTCGGATAGTTGCTGGAGCTTCCCCTTGCGCTCCTCCTCACTCAGCTCGTAGTTTTCCGCGATGTTTTTGATCTCACGAGTGATTTCCCCGAGTATTTCCTCGCTCCCTCCGAGGGCGTTATTGAAGACACCGATGCGCACCAGGCACCGCTCGTAGATATCCGCATCCACGGTTCCCGGCGTGATCAAGTTGACGATGGCGACGCTCTCGCTCTTTTGCCCGTTTCTGTCGATACGACCGATGCGTTGTTCTACCCGCATGGGATTCCAGGGAAGATCGTAGTTCACGATGCAGTCGCAGAACTGGTAATCGAGACCTTCGCAGCCGATTTCGGAAAACAGCAACAGGTCGAGACATTCCGCGTCCTCCTTCGGCTTCTCAAAGCGGGCGCGAAGGGACACACGATCCTCATCCGGCGTCCCCCCATGGACCAACCCGACGCGAAAACCGTCCTTGCTGAGATGGTCGAAGAGGTAGCTCAGGGTATGCCGGAAGCTGCTGAACAGCATGACCTTGTTGTTAGGGAGGCTTTGCTTGTCGCGGATGATGTTGCGCAAAGCTTCGAGTTTGGGGTCGCTCGCCTCTAGGGTACGAGCCGCCTTTAGCAGATTCTGGATTTGGCTTTGGATGGGAATTATAGCCTCGTCCTCGGGGACGCCGGTGTCATCCGCTTCTTCCCAGGACAGTTCATCGAGATGGCGATTGAGGATCTCCTCAAGAAAGGGGGCAAGACCAAAGAGGCAACTGGCCGCTTGTCGCCTGATGGTGGTCATCATGAACTTCACGTTAACCCCATTGTGAATCAGGCTGAATATTTCAGCCTGAATTCTCAAAAGTTCGTCATGCAAATGCTGCTGAGCCGGAGTGAATGGCACGACGACCGTATCGGGCTTCCTGACCGTGAAATTCCCAATGTCGCGGCGGCGGGTTCTGTTGATGATACCGGCGAAGGTGTGCATCCCCTCCGTATCAGAGATCATCCTTATGCGTTCCTCGTGTGTAACCCCGCCCCCCAGTAGTTCAGAGCGGATCCGACCAAAATCCGGATTGTGCCTGAGTATAGCCTGGCCCCAGGGCGTGGACGCCGCCTGATCGAGAGCTTCCATCGCCAGGTTTTGCCATTCCGGCGTTTGAGACCGCATTGCCGACACCGCCTGATTGATAAACGGGTTCGGCTCAGCCATGTGCGAGAAGCTCTCCTGATCGATGATGAGATCGGGGCGGAGCGTATTCAGAAGAACAAAGAGGTCGTTGCTGCCGAGCTGGATCGGGGTGGCCGTCAAGAAAACTACCGCTTCAGCATGATCGCAGAAAAACTTCACGGCCTTGTGGCTGAATGTATCCTGGTTTCGAATGTGGTGAGCCTCATCGACAATAACCAGATCGAAGCGGGGTGGCGGATCAAGATCCAGGAGGCCTTTTTTCCGCTTCCGCTTTCCTTCGGGAGCCGAGCCATACAGGAGTGTTTCATCGAACTGGGAGTACGGGACGATGCTTTTCTGGTGTTGCTCCGGCCAGACACCATCCAGATCCATCTCGTTAATGCAATACCGCAAGGTGGCACCATCAAGATGGGTAAAACGCTCCTCGAAGCGTTTCATCTCGTTCTGCCACTTTTTCTCGGTAACCAGCGGGCGCGGGCAGACAATGAGCACGGAACGTATCTCGCGCCGCGCCTGAAGCTCGCGCAGGATGAGGCCAGCTTCAATGGTCTTACCTACACCAACGCCGTCGGCAATGAGCAAGCGTGGACGATCCGACCGGATAAACCGCAACACCGGTCTGAATTGATACGGAATGAAGTCGACACGGGCGGCGTTGAGTGAGTAGAGGGTGGATAGCCCCGGATACTTTATCTGTAGCGCGGTGAGATAGGCATGGAATTGGTCGCAGGGTAAGGCATCTTCCTTTTCCTCACGCTGGTCTTCGGCTTGCAATTGCGACGCGTAAAATGTTTGGGTTGTCCCGTCTATGAAAACCTTGAATCGGTTCTCAGGCTTTCCGGGCAATACGGCAACCACAGCGCCATGGCTTGATGGGTTTGATTTGGCGAAGACGATTTGCCCGGGTTCGAATTCGGCCGCATCGTTTTTCCTTTCCTGAGGCGCGGATGGCGTCTCTGCGCCTCGGTCAGGTTGCAGCTGGGTCTCCGACGCGAGAAGAGCCGCCTTTGTCTTCCGTAAATCTTGAATCAACTTGTCATCCGCGCCGATAACAACCGCAAAACGCTGGAGGGTGTCCATATCCCGGTATATGTCGTCAACGGGGAAGCCCTCTGTGTCCGGGTGCGCCCAGTGATTACGGACCGTTTGCATTTCCTTGACGTAGTGACGGGCTTCGGATGTCAGGTCCAGGCTGTTGGAAATCTGATACCAGTTCTGGTCCAGAACCCGAAGAAGTCCAGCGAGGTCAAGGCCACCCAGTGACGTGATGTTGCGATGCTCCAATCGTCTCTTTTGCTGAAACGACAGGGTGTTTACGACTGCTTTGTTCCACCAGTCTTCAAACAGCGGCGGCAATTCCCTCTCTAGAAAGTCTGCTAATTGTGATGATAATCTCTGAAGAAAATTGTGAATATTATGATCCATAGTGTCTTCTTTGGGCTAACGTCAGCATCACCGGCGGGACACACTGCAGAGCAAGGAACGAGTGGCGCAGTGTGTCCCGTCCGCGTGCATGCACTTGTTGGGAGTCCATTGGTTACGCGGAGGCCTTCTGTATCCTGTAATCATAGGGAACCACAAGCGACGATCCAGGTGAAGGCGTGTGGGTGTACGTCAACTTGAGACGTCTCGTCGGCGTAACCATCGCATATGCGAGGCCGGACTCAAACTGTGCTACATGCTGTGTGTAGTAGAACTCATCTTCTTCGTCCGCGTTTGTGACGAGGGTTTCCCCATCGGATGTGTAGAACACATCTTGCCCCTCTACAGAAATGCTCTCTACGGTTGACTTCTCATCAGTTCCCTCGGTGTTGACGATGTCCACCAGTACGTCTCTTGCACTTCCCGGCATGTAGAAGAGGTGCTTTTCATACTGCATCAGCACCTGGCGAATGAAATCAAAGGACTTGGTGAACGGAGGTGATTCCTCAAGTGAGAACACATCGTCCATCTTTTCCGTCTTTTTCTTCGCGCGGAAACGCCCATGCGAGTCAAAGTAGATCTCGTAGAGTATTCCATTTAGAACGTGGAATGCCACTTCGTCATCTAGTGCACTCAACTTGTCGTGCAGCTGTGAGAAATAGGGAACTGCGGTTTTGGACTCTCCGCAAGCAGTCTGATAGAGGTTTCGCCCTAAAACGAACAGCTCATCCTTCTCCGTTTCCGCCCAATTGATGTTATTTAGTGCCGTGACCGCGGGGTTTTGCTGGTACCAGTTGCAGCTCCCAAGTTTTGCTATGATCTCATCAACTGGGCGGCCGGATCGGGTCTTGTAATCAGTATCTGAGATTGCATGTTTAGAGTACTCTGCGATGAATTCATCAGTCAGAATAGCTTGGTTGAAGAAAAAGTCGCCCATTAGGCATGTATGCTCCCAAGATATCTGCTTTCCTGAGGTGGCAGCACTCAGCGTGTTGCGTACTCGCTTGAAGAGATCCTCAATAGAGACATTTTGACGCGCTACGTGCTTGAGGAGTGCAGCTGTGAAAGCACCGTTCGAGCCATGCCCGTCAGATGCCACCTGTCCAGGTGAAGTTGCATAGGCGATTATCGTTCCTTTTGGTGCATACACTGGCGCAAGGCCACGACTGCTGACGCCGCGCCACCGGCGCTCATATGGGTTATTCCGGCACGCGTCCAGTATGATGATGCTTGTCGGGTTTTCTCCCCTCTCCAAAGTGTCGATCACCTTATTTAGAGGTAGAGATGAGTACTTCGCATCGAGTTCTTTATCGAAATCAGTGTTGACTGCTGTGAGGTAGTTGTCGCCGTCGATCTGCATCCCGTGACCGGCAAAGAAGAAGAGCCCAACCTCAGCATCGCCCAGATTCTCTGAGAAGCGTTTCAGGGCTTCCTGCATTTCGGTGATGGTAGCGTCGGTGAGTTCGATGCACTCGAACCCTAGAGCCTTAAGCTGCCCTGCAACATCGCGTGCGTCGTTGGTCGGGTTCGCCAGCGCTTCTTCACGATATGCGGCATTTCCAATACAGAGCGCTTTCTTGATCATGGTATTCTCCTCTATCTGATCGCGCCCAACATTGTTGATAGGTGGAAAACTTTCCATCTATCACACATATATCATGGAAAAAATTCCACCTAATTTTATATCAAGCTGTCAAACATGGAAAAAATCATCTTGCATTTTCCATGTTTGCATGGATATATCCGATAACATGGAAATCAAGCCAAAATTCAGGCCAGACCCCAAACTGACGCTGATGGATCAGGTACGACAGGTCCTGCGTTATCATCATTATGCCTATCGCACGGAACAAACCTATTGTGACTGGATCGTTCGATATATCAAATTTCATGGAAGCCAGACCCATCCCGCACAGATGGATAAATCATACATCGAATCATTTTTAAGCCATCTCGCCACCCAGGGCCAGGTATCTGCATCCACTCAAAAACAGGCTCTGAATGCCATCATCTTTTTGTATCGTCATGTACTGGACCAACCCGTTGACGATCAGCTTGAACCGGTGAAAGCAAAAAGACAGGTCCACCCGCCTACGGTCATGACACAGTCCGAAGTTCAACGTGTCCTGGCAAATATGGAAGGAACGCACCTGCTTATGGCGAAACTGCTTTACGGATGCGGCCTTCGGCTTATGGAATGTGTCCGTTTGCGAGTACAGGATCTGGATATGGATCGGAACATGCTTTATGTTCGGGATGGGAAGGGCGGCAAATATCGCACGACGGTCTTTCCGCAATCGATTCAGGCTGAGCTGCGCCAGCATCTGGAAAGGGTCAGGCATCTTCATGACGAGGATCTGGCCAACGGATTCGGAGAGGTTTATCTTCCGACCGCCCTGGAAAAAAAATATTCTTCTGCTTCGAAAGAATTTCGATGGCAATATGTATTCCCGTCGAAAAATCGGAGTCGGGACCCGCGCAGTGAGGTTACCAGACGTCATCATGTTCTTGAATCCGGTCTGCAAAAAGCGGTGAAAGTGGCTGTAAATAAAGCAGGGATTACCAAACGGGTCAGTTGCCACACCTTTCGGCATTCATTTGCCACACATTTGCTGGAAAACGGTGTCAACATCCGGGTGGTACAGGAACTGATGGGCCATGCCGACGTCAAAACCACCGAGATTTACACGCATGTCATGGAAAAGGACATTTCCGCTGTTTCAAGCCCGCTCGATCGTCTGCTCAAGGCTGAAGCCTGAAATTCGGTATCACATCATCCCATGTCATGCAAGATAAATTGCTGTGAATCAAGCCGTTAGCATTTAGGAACATACATGGCCGTCCGGCTTTTTCCAGAAGAAAACAAACCTGCAATCAAGGGAGCAAGATGGCATTTGTCGATAAACGATATAAATGGTTTTTGGTGGTGATCATCAGGACTCCGGGACGCTCTCACTATTTGAACTTGATTTCATTGCCTGCTTTTGATATTCGGAACGCATGCCACGACAATCACGAATCGATGCACCCGGCGCCCTTCACCATGTGATTGGAAGAGGGATCAACCGCCAGAAGATATTCCTGGATGATGATGACAGAAGGAATTTTCTGGATCGTCTGGCTCCCCTTTTAACAGATTCCGGAATCCGGTGCCTGGCATGGGCGATGCTGGATAACCACTTTCACCTATTGCTAAGAACCGGAATCGTATCTGTTTCGACGCTGATGAGAAGGCTTCTGACCGGTTATGCGGTATCCCATAACCGGCGCCATAACCGATCCGGCCATCTTTTCCAGAACCGGTACAAATCCATA
>Ga0351886_10014_pt1 | contig 102239 bp, 52 predicted proteins | sample TotcelFGM3001L14_FD_206761 | JGI IMG/M metagenome (GOLD analysis project Ga0351886, IMG submission 206761) | Enriched cells from coal bed in the Powder River Basin, Montana, United States - Total cells FGM rep3 HSBNCT.FGM.300.1.L14 ... | reverse complement strand
ACAGCGAGATCCGGATGAATGGCATTTCCCGCACGCAGAATACGATCGGGACGATTGGAAAAAGGGACTGTGGACATGAACGTTGGCACCGTGGCCCGAACCCCGTACGAGCGATTGCTGCTGGAGTTTGCCCCCCGCGCCGTCCGCAGTCGCACTCAATACCAACGGGTTCTCCGGCAGATCGACCGGTTGATGCGCAAGGCCAAGCTGACGCGGGCCGAGGACGACTCGGATCAACGGCCCGCCGCTGATCCACGCCGGGCGGCAGTAACCAAACCGCCTTTCAAGGTATGCAGGCCTTTCTCCAAACCGACCAAATAGCTCTCGGGGTTTTGGAGCTGCAGGATGCGCCGGTCGAACGACGCGAACTGTTCCGCGGCCCGATCGCGCGCCTGGGCGGCGGAAGGTGGCTCATCGACGGCGCGGCCGCCGCGGAACACGGGGACCAGCAGATCGGCCTGGTCCGAGTACTCGGGCGCCGCCTGCCCTTCGCCGCCCCCCGGCAGCACCAGGATCGGCCGATCCGGCAGACCGGCGGGCTCGTCGTAAATCACGTCCGCGACGAATTGTCCCGCGGCGGATCGCAAGCGGCGAACCTGCAGGATGCCGGGCTCGGACTGTTTGATGGCCTGTTCGGACAGCTTTAACTTGTAGCTCCACTGCCCGGCCGAGTCGCGCAGAGCGGCCAGTTTGTACACGCCGCCCAGCGCAGGCTGATCGTGTCCGGTGACCAATCGCGTGCCGACACCCCAGACGTCAGCACAAGCCCCGTCACGCAGCAGTTGCTCGATGCGGTACTCGTCCAAGTCGCCGCTGACCACAATCGCGGCCGCCTGGAAACCGGCGTCGTCAAGCAACTGGCGACTCTGGCGGCTGAGGGCCACGAAATCGCCCGAATCCAGACGGATGCCCAGCAGTTGATGACCGCCGCGCCGGAGTTGCTCGGCGACGGCGACGGCGTTGCGGACGCCCGTCAAGGAATCGTAGGTATCCACGAGGAAAATGCAGTTGCCCGGCAGTGCCGACGCATACGCCTGAAACGCCCGCCGCTCGTCCTCAAAGGCCATTACCCAGCTGTGGGCGTGAGTTCCTTTGACGGGGATGCCAAACAGCTTGCCCGCCAACACGTTCGAAGTCGCCGCGCAACCGCCGATGTACGCGGCGCGGCTGGCGGCCAAACCGCCGTCGATGCCTTGTGCGCGTCGCAGTCCGAACTCCAGTACGGGCCGTCCCGCCGCCGCACGGCAAATGCGAGCGGCTTTCGTCGCAATTAGCGTCTGGAAGTTCACCAGATTCAGCAGCGGCGTCTCGATGATTTGGCCCTGCAGCAACGGCCCGCGGACGCGGACCAGCGGCTCGCCGGCGAACACCACCGTGCCCTCGACGATGGCGTCCACATCGCATTGAAATGTCAGTCCCCGCAAGTACCCAAGAAACTCCGCTTCGAACAGCGGCCGTCCGTCGACGTTGGTTAGCGTCGCCAAGTAACTCAAGTCGTCTTCCGCGAAGCGTAACTCGCGGAGAAAGTCGACGACGTAACCCAGGCCGCACGCCACCGCGCACCCGCCGCCGAACGGATTCTGACGAAACGTCAAATGAAATACGGCCTCGCGGTCGGCCAAACCGTTCTTCCAGTACGCATACGCCATCGTCAACTGATAGAGATCGGTGAGCAGAGCCAGCGAGTGACGATAAAGCTGAGCCAGAAGATTCATGTCAGATGAGATCCACCTTGCGCTTGGTACGGCGCTTGGCTTGCAGGCACGTTTCGCAGACGCCGTAAACGATCAATCGGTGACCGGTTACGCGGAAGTGATGCTCCTGAGCCACACGGTTACGCAGATCGACCAATTCGTCGCTCTTGAATTCAAACAGCTTCTGGCATTGCTTGCAGTACAGGTGGTCATGTGCCGGATAGCCGTAGTCGTGTTCGTACACGGCGCGGCCATTCAACTCGAACTTCCGCAGCAGTCCGGCGTCCACAAACTCCGCCAGCGTGCGATAGACCGTCGGGCGGCTGACGTAGCCCGGCTGGCCTTTGGCGGGCAACTGGGCGATCAGCTGGTCGGCGTCAAAATGCTCGTGGTGGCTGAAGATGTGCTCCACCAACACCCGCCGCTGATCTGTATTCCGCATCCCACGGCTCTGCAGATACTCCTCAAACCGCGCTTGCGGCGTGAGAGCGACTTGGACTTCACCGAGCGTGTAGTTTTCGGACATGGCTGACGTTGGCGGGCCTGGGGGACACGGGGCCTTGATCGGAATGTTGCGCATCGTCACGCGAAGCGTCAACGAGGAACAGCGGCGCTTCCTCGCTGACGCTTCGGGGGACGATAATTCGCTGCTAACGTTTTGCGCAATACTCCGATCAAGGGCGAGACACAGGAACGAACGTGCCCCCATTTTATGGATTGCGTCCGCGATTGCAAGCGATGTCGCCGGCCGCCCCGACCGGCAATTTCAGGGATGGCAAGCCGTTCAGCGGCCCAAGGGAGGCGTTCAGCCGGCCATTTCGTCCAGCAAACGTCCCAGGGCAACATCCAATTTGGCTTCGGCTTCGTAGGTGCCGGAAGCGATTTGGGCACGAAGTTCTGATACGCGGTCCGCGCGCGTGTCCGGCAAGTCGCGGACGCGACTTACCAAATCGGCCTCGGGCGAGATATCCAACTGGTCCACGCCCAGCCAGGAATCGGCTCGTGACGTGGCTTCAGCCGCATGCGTGCGATGAGGTCCGCTGATCGATTGGGCGCTATGAAGATGCGAGAGACCGTTGACTTGCATTGCTGATTCCCCCGAGAGATGGCGGCTGACGGAAGCCGGCCGGCATCATGCCGCCAGACAACCTTCGAGTTTCCGCATCGTTGCCATTTTACCTTATGCTCGATCCGGCGTCGCATGTCCATGTCGAAAAGCGCTGTCCGTGACTGAGGAAGTGACTCGTGCGAACGCTGTCGAGAACACTCTCCGTTATCGGCCAAGAATACACGACGCTTGATTGCCGAACTCCCGTGACTCCTTGTGCTGGTAACAGGCGTCCTGTCCGCGTTTGACGCCTGCGACGAATCGTATCAACTGCTCCTCGGATGGCGGTGGCATCAATCGGTATGCTCGCTCGCTTGACGCCTGCGAGCCGGGCTGCCCCCTTGTCGTCCGCGAGAAGATCCTCGTCGTCTCACTCTCTCTACGTGACCGCACCCTGCGGGGTTCGAGCGAATGCCTCGCGCGGCGGCAAATGACAGCGAAGTTTACAGGATCTGTCAGGGACGAGCAAGAGCGAACGCGCCGGGGGGCACGACTTGGCGATCTGGGAGGTTTGGAATACGCACTGAGGAGCGTTGTGGGGACCTCGATCAGAATGCTGCGAAGTGCTAGCACCAATACCCCGAGCGACTTGATGCCCCCGGCTTGCGGGCTGTTGCTTCAGTCGTGGAAAAGGGGCTGCCAGCCCCTGCTTCCAGCGACGTAAGTCGTTGGTTTTCGGACCAAATGGCAGGCAACCTGCCTGTCACTACGTTCAGAGCAACAGCCCAAAACTACTTCACGTTCGCCGCTACATAGGCGGATACCTCGAACCCATTTCCCCCGTTCCCCAGCGGCGACTTCACCACCGTGGGGAAACGAGGACGTGGACGGTGGCGAGAGTTCGTTCTCATCCCCCGGCAAACCGGGGGCGTTTATGATCCCCCATTGACGTTGCGATTAACCCAACCGTCGAAACCAGCGGCCAAACCGGGCGAAGAACCCGTCGGCCGACGATTCTTGTGGCCGCCCCTGGTCTGTTGCCAAGTCCGCCAGCACATCATCCAAAGCAAGTTCCACAACGGCATTTTCGCCACTTGGACGGCTGTTGCGGCCCATAGCGGCCAGGACGACATCCGCCAGGTCGCTGGCATAGACGGACAAATCATCCGCTTCGTCAGCGTCGGCAAAGATCTGATCGACCTGTGCCGCAACGGACCGCGCGTCGCCGCTCGGAGGAACAAGCTCGGTCAACAAGCTCGCGTACGGGACACCGGTTGTCGAATCAACCGGCAGGGAACTTAGCGTCGCGACCGGTGATACCACAGCAGACGTCGCCCAATCGTCGGCCTGTCCCCCTTCGCCTTCGCCGCCGCCAACCACCACCTGAGCGTTGATGAAGTTGACCGTGGCCAGCACGTCCGCGGGGGTGATCCATCCGTCTGCGTTCACATCGAGGTACGGTGCGGTCATCTGGCCCAGTCCAACCGGTCGCTGTCCGTTGGCGTTGGCATCGTTGATCTGGATCAAGGCATCCAGGGCGTTCACAATGCCGTCGGCATTGACGTCGTAGGCATTATCCAAGTTGGTCAGCCCGATCGACGCCACGTTGCTGCTGGGCGGCGTCACCGGCGGATCGAAGTTGCCCACGATCGGCACGGCGAATTCGTCGCCAAAGCTGGCGTACATGTCCTTGCCGAACGGAATCGGCGTGAACGGATGATCCAGGAAATGCACGGTCCCGAAGTGGGGAACTTTGTTCTGGCCAAAGGCGTTGGAGATCAGGAAGTACCACTCGCCGTTCTCCACCGGCGCCACCCCCGCCCGATCGGGCACCCACAGGCCGATGTCGTCGATGCCGTCTCGGTCCATGTCCGCCGCGACCGGTTTCTCGCGGACGCCGATGAACCCAAATTTGATCGTGGCGTCCAGCTGTCCAAAGCCGTTGTGCGCCAGATCGAAGTAGAACATGTCGTCTTTCCAGGTTGCCAGGTCGTCCTTGCCGTCCCCGTCGAAATCACCGACGATCGGAATGCCTTTCAGCGGGTTAACGATCTTCGTGTCCACCTGGTAGTCGTGGTTCGTATCCAACCACCACTCGCTACCCGTGAAGAATCCGACCTCGTCGCCGTTGGCCTTGTTGTTGTCAAAGTTGCCGGCGAACGGCATCGCCGTCTGGCCCTTGGGCTCGATGATGCCCGTCGGCGGGTTCGGTACGCCGTCGTTGTCCGTATCGATCAGCCAGCGGAAATTGTTGCCCACGCGGCCATAAGCAGCCAGTTTGTCAAATCCGTCGGCTACCGAATTCGGGCCGGGTGCCGAGAAGTTGCCCGCGAACAAGTTGTCCGTCGTGTAGCCCAAGACGTACACGATGTCCCGATTTGTGAAGTCGAGATTATCGGGGTCGAAGGTGAAGTTGCCGTTGGTGTCAACCCACACGCTGCCCGAATGGTACACAGCCAGCTCGGGCCGGCTGTCCACCGTAAAGCGGGCCACAAAGTTGCCGCCGGGGATCCCATCGCCGCTCGGCCATTGGTATTCCACGTACTCGTGCGGCTCGACCGTATTCATCTCGCCGTCCAACCGGTTCCCGGCATAATCCATCAGGGCGTCTTGGATCGTCAGCGTGAACCGATCGTCCGGCAACGGGTCCGCGAAGGAGATCTGAATGTAACCGGTCGCGGGCTGACCGGCGACCACCTGGTTCGAGGTAAAAGTCACACTGCTGATCGGGATGATGCCGTTGGTGTCACCGACGATCAGGAAATAGCCGGGATTCAGGGGCACGGGACCGACCGGCACGCCGTTGGGATCGGCCGCTTCCGGATGCGTCTTCAGAGCCGCCTGGAGGAAGCCCAGTGCGCGGTCCGGCAAGTCCTCGATATGCACCGTCAAGCCGTACACCAGCGGCGTCGGAGTTTGGCCCGCTGAGGAGGCCTTCGGATCGAACAGGTTGTAAGCCGCCTCGTTCTCCGGTGTGGCCGGATTGTCCGTGATGTGCACGGCGTTGGCCACTCCCGGCGGATCGTATACCCGCGGCCCCTGCGTATCGATGAAGATGGCCAGATGGAACGGATTGTTCAGGCGGGTCGTGTTGCCGGCCAGATCTTCCGCGAGCCCCAGGAGATGGCGGATTCCGTCCTTCTCGCCCGCCTGCAGCTGGCCGTTGGCTACCAAGGCCGCAAGCAGATCCTTGTCGTTCATGTCCACAACCGACGTCAGATTCCATTGCCCGTTGGGGAATTGGTCGTTGCCATCCAGCGGGATCGTCACGGTTTGGCCGATGTAGAAATCGGTGCCGAGATCGACCACGCCGTTGGCGTTGACGTCTACATACAGCCGGATAACGGTGTTCGCTTCGGCCACGCCCCAGAACGTGGGCGTGGTGTCGGACGTGTAGTTGTCGTCCTTGGACTCCGGCTGCCACCAAACGCCTGTGTCGCTGTCCGGAACCAAGCCGTCCGTCGGATCGTTGGCCAGGCCGAAAAACGCGTGCGGCTGCACCGTATCGACGTTGATTTCCAGCGGCAGGCTGCGAGCGCCCCAGCCGATTGCGGGGACGCCGCCGGGCAACAGGGTAGCCGGATCGATCATCTGCACTCGGGCCGTCAGGAAGTGGCTGCCATCCGCCAACTGCGGCGTGGTGAAGGTATACACGCCCGGCGCGATTTGCGTCGCGTAACCCAGCGGTGTCTGCGGGTTCTGGGCCCACGGTTGCGGGCCTTCGTCGAATACCGCCACGCGGTACCCCGCCGTCAGTCCGGCCGGCCCGTGAATCATCTGCGTGTTCAACGGAATCGCGATTACTTCGTCAAACGGCGTGTCCGGCGCGTCGTTGCCCGGCTGGTCGTACAGGAAGATCCCATCGTCCAGGCGGAAGTAGATTGTGGGCGTGTTGTCGTAGGTGACGTTGTCCCAGTTGGTCCGCCCACTGTCGCTCATTTCCAGCAGATGGATCAGGCTGGCCTTGATCTCGCCGCTCGGGTTGACGTTCGTATGGATGTTCACATACGACCCGCCCGGGACCGCCACGGTGGCCAAATCGCCCGCCGGGATGACACCTGTGGTTACCAAGCGGATACCCGCCGGTTCTTGCACCCATCCGGTGGTCAGCCCAACAATAATCCCGTCGTCCGACGTCCGGTGGATATGCGCGTTGGTAAAGTCCGGCAGCGCCGTGGTGTTGGCCAGTTCGACGCCCGCTACAAAAGTATCGATGCGGAAGGTACCGCTCGTCGCATCCAGCGCAAACTTGACTTGACCCGTCGCATTGGTCGTCACGCCAATCTGCGGCACAAACAGGTTGACGTGATCGTTCAACTCCAGGCCCCACGGAGTAGGCGCCGGTTGGTTCAATACGGTCAACGAGTAACTGTTGATGGCGGCATCGACGCCGGTGACTCTCAGATAGTACACCTGACCCGCAACCGCCGGAACGCGAATCCGTTCGTTCTCGTTGAACGAATCGCCGTCCACATCCAACTCGTTGGGACCGTCGTTGATGCCGAAGTTCGGGCCGTATCCCGCGATCAGCGTCCCGTCCACGTCGTACAACTCGATGTCCAAATTGCCGTTGCCCGGCAAGCCCGGCCGGCCGCTGGACGGGATGATGGCGATCTCTTCAAAGAACGCCTGCAAATCCAACGTACCGGTCACCGCCGCCTGGACCCGGAACCAATCCGCGTCACCGGGGATGTTCTGGTTGTCCCCGAACGGATTGAGTAACGCGCCCGGATCGATCGACGGGTCGATGTTCAGCGCGTCGCCCGCGCCCAGGTGCGTGGCTACAAAGCGGTCGTCGTTGTACTCGTACGGATCGTGCTTGAAGACCACCAGCCGGCTGCCGTGGCCCGGATTGGCATTCACCGCCGCCCCCGTCTCGTCCACGAATTGCACCCGCTCGATGCCGTCAAACACGATCTCGAACGGTTCCGCGTTGGCCGGCCCAATCGTCACGGTCCCGGCCGTGTCGTCCGGACTCTTGCGATAGATCGTCAAGTCGTCCGGACCGTCGTCGACGATCACCAGGCGATCACCAGATCCCGTGGCCGTGCCGCCCGCGACGGTCGTCACCAGCGCGTTGTACGCGCCGTCGGTGGCCATGCTGTTCACCGCGGCATCCGTGGTCTTGACCCGGATCAAGTCGGCGCCGTTGCCGGCTTCGACTCGGATCTCGTCTACGGTCCGCGTGCCGTCGCCCAACAGGATCAGCGTGTCGGTCTGGACGTTGCCGTTGACCGTGTAGGTCACCGAGGTCGGCGACGTCTGGGTGATCTCGATGATATCATTGCCCGATGTGCCGCTGACCAGAATCGTGTCCCACTCGATGTTGCCCAGCGTGTCGCCGCCATTAATGATGTCGTTGCCCGGGCCGCCGACCAGCAAGTCCTCGCCGGCACCGCCGTTCAGCACGTCGTCGCCGCCGCCGCCGTACAACTGGTCGTTCCCGTCGCCGCCGTTGATCGTCTGCGCGTAATTGCCGCCGACCAGCATGTCGTCGCCGGCACCGCCGTTCAACTGGCCGAACCCGGAGATGGAATCGTTGCCTTCGCCTCCGTTCAGGATCAGGTTATCCACGTGCGCCAGAAGCGTGCCGAAGATCGTGTGTAGATTGTCCGAAGCAAAGATCAGGTCGTCGCCTGCGTTGCCTTCGAAGGTCAGCGTGTCGCCGTCGAGCACGGAATTGATGCTGCTGACATTCACGTCGTAGGCGAGACCGGCGATGTTGACCACGCCGCCGTTCAACGCCGTCAGGGCCACACCGTCGGCGACGCTGCGGCCATGCACGACAACCGCGTCTTGTTCCGCTTGCGCACCGACATCCACGTTCACCTGCCGCACATCGGTGGTAAACAAGTCCCGGATTTCGATGGCGTCGCCGCCGGTGCCGCCGTGGATGTCGACCTGTTCGACCTTGGCCATGTCGATCGTGAACGGCCCCAGATTGGTCCGTTCCAACAACGCCCGGGTCTCGTCCCCGGTCTTGGTCCGCAAGACGAAATCGTCGCCCATGTCCGCTCCGAACACCACCTGTACGTCGACTCCCTCGCCGCCTTCGACCACATCCGATCCATCGCCGTTGTTCCAGAGGAAGCGGTCGGACCCGTCACCGCCGAACAAGCGGTCGCTGCCCGGCCCGCCGGTGATCTCGTCGTTGCCCTCGTCGCCGTAGATCGTGTCGTCGCCCGCCAAGCCCAGGATGGTGTCGTTCCCCGAACCGCCGGAAATCCAGTCGGCAAACGGCGAACCGGTGATGTGGTCGTCGCCCAAACCACCGTAGATCGTCACGCCGTCCAGCATGGCCGAGGCGTTGACCATGTCGTTCCCCGCGCCGGCATCGACCACCTTGCGCGTTCCCGCCAGGTTCAGAGCCAGCGTGATCGAGTCATTGCCGGCCAGGGTATTGATCTGGAGTTCGATCAAGTTCGCCCCCGCTGTCACCGGGCGCCCGTTGACCGTCACCGTCGAGGCATTCGAGGTCACCGTGTCGGCGGCCGGCGTGCCGATCAAGACCAGCACGTCATCCACAGGAGCCAAACCGTCGCCGTTGACGGTCAGCGACGAGGCGTAACCGATCAGGAACGTCGGCCACACGCGGAACAGGTCCGTGCCAAAGGTATTCGTCAACGTCACACCGTCGAAGCCGATGTAATCGATCGACTCGCGGCCTTCGATCTGTACCACGTCACCCACCGTTCCGGCGAACACATTCCACACGTTGTCCCGCAAATCGTCGAAGACCAACAACGAGTCGGTCCCGCCGTTGCCGGCCAGGAACACGTGCTCGATGCCCGTATAGTTGTTCGCCAAGGCGTTGACCAGCACCTGGCCGTCGCCAGGCGTCGCAGCCGGAGTGACGACAAAGGCGTCCACGGCGTTGGGATCGCCGACGATCGACAACACGTCGCTGCCGCTCGGACCGCCGCCGTTGATGTTGATGGCCGCCACCGCCGACGCCAGAGGCAGGTTGACCGTGAATCCGTCGTCGCCTTCCAACCCGTTCAGCGTGTACCCTTCGACCCCGTCCGTCTGGATCAGCAGGCGACTGTTCAAGGCGATCGTACCAATCAGGGCCGAGGCCCTGCCAACACGGAACTGGTCGCTGGCCGCCGTGCCCATCACGACCAGCATGTCCGTCCCGCCTTGCGTCGCCGACCCCAGCGTCAGCGTGGCGCCCAGGCCCAGATTCTGGTAGCTGATCGCCAGCGTTTCGTTGACGCGGACCGTCCCTTCGTCGCGGCCTGCTCCCGGCGTGTGGACGATGATGTCATCCGCCGGCGTATCCAGCACCGTCAGCCGGTCGTCGCCCGTTTCGCCGTCGTATACCAGCGACTCGAAGCCGCCTTCGCTCGACGCGTAGTCGTTCTCCTCGTCGCCGTTGCAGTTCACCACAAAGCTGTGAACCAGGTGAATGACCGTGTCATACGGGCCGCCCAGGTTCGACGTGGTGTTGATGCTCAGCGTGCCCGTTTCCGAAGTCAACGGCTGATACACCACGCTGGTCGGACCCGGCGTTTCTAATTCGAACACGTCGCCCTGATCGCCCGTAACGGCCGACGGCGTGCCGCCGACCACCCAGGCATGCACGTTCCACGCGATCGGGTCGCCGCTGACCGGATCGATCGCGGGCGTGCGGAAGACGACGTCGTCGTCACCCGCCAAGGCATCCACATACAAGTTCACCGTGAGATCCAGCGGGTTGTTATTGATCCACAAGATCTCGATCCCGTCGTTGACGGTGGACGTAAAGTCCTTGTTACCATCCGCCGTGGCGTACCGCAGCGGATTGGTCAATTCGGTCCGGGCGATGATCGTGATATCGTCGTCGCCGTTGGTCCCCATGATGACCGCACAATTGAATCCGGTCACCTGTCCGGCTTCGATATGGTCAAAGCTGATCCGGGCGTTGCTGCCGACCAGAATCCCTCCCTCGTCCGGTTCTGGTCCGGCTTCGAAGATCACCGGACCGCCGCCGCTCAGAATATTGAAGCGGTCGCCGGCGGTCTGGCCGATCGGATCGCCGCCGTCGATGAACACCGGGATCGCACCCGCCACCACGTTGAACGTGTCGTCGCCTTCCAGGCCGAACACCGCCAGCGATTCGTTGTTCTCCCACGTCACCGCTCCGTCCATCATTCCATTGTTGCTGTCGTCTACCATGACACTGCGCGACGGGATGTCGACGTGGAACGTCTGTGACAAGGCATTGCCGACGACGACCAGCGTATCTTGGCCGCCCCGCAGGTCGATGTGGACCGGATTGCCGGCGCCCAGCAGATCAATACCGGTGTTCATGTAGTTGACCAGCGGAGCCAACACGGTGCCAACCACCTGGCCCAGTTGCCGTACCGTCAAGCCGCGTTCGACCTTGCCGCTCTGGGCGTCATGCACGGTCACGGTCAGATCGTCATCGTCCGCGGTCGCCGCGACGGTCGGAATGACTCCGCCGGCATCCAGATTGATCGTCTCGATCCCACTGTACAGCACCGAACTGTACCCCAACTCGGTCACGGTCTGAGCTTCGAGATCGACGGTCACGGCGGCGCCGCCGCCCGCAACGTTCAGCACGTCGCTGGCGCCCGGATTGCCGCCCTGGACCTGGATTCCCACCTCGAACGAATGATCGCCGGGCAGGTTGAAGATGTCGTCCCCGTCCTTACCGATCAGGCGAAGGAACGTGATCCCGGGAGTGTGAATGGGCACCGTTACGGGGATCGCAAAGGCCGTCTTCACGATTTGCAGGATACCCGCTGTGTCGAGGTTGAACGTATCATCGCTGACCGTGCCGTGAACATCGAGTCCGTCGGTGGGCAAGCCGCTCACGTTTGTGAACGTCAGGCTGCCGTTCCCGAGGTTCGTGTATTGCAAGGGAACTAAGGGAGCCTCGGAAACGAAGGACCAGGCGGTCACCGTGCCGCTGTCCGGAGCGGTTCCTGGCAACAGCGTTACTTCGGCACCGCCGGTCGGCGTCTCGACTGTCAGCGAGTCGCCGCCGCCCCGCCCGTCGATCACCACCGACTCGGTGGTCGTGAAGTTGACCACCGGCGAACCGGCCACCGTCACGCTGCCGGCGTCCGCCGCGGTGGGCGCGTAGGTGATCGTCTCGCTCGCTGCACTGGCCGTTACCACCAGCTCGTCGCTGGCCGTCGGATCTCCGCCGTCCACGTTGATTGTCGTGACTCCCGCCAACCCTACCGGCGTCACGCTGAACCGATCGTCGCCAAACCGACCCAGCAGATTCACGGTCTCGAAGCCGCTGAATTCCAGGACCGACTGGTTGTTGACCCAGATGCGATTCGCGCTGTTATTCAACAACGCAATTTGATCCGGGCCGTTGGTGCCATTGGCCGTGTACGTATCGGCGCCCGTCCCCACGACATTGACGTACTCCAGGCCGTAGAAAGCGATGACGCCGTCCGGCGTGGAGAGTAGCCCCGAATCGACGGACGCGCCCGGCGTGTAGACGGTCGTCCCAGCCAACACGTTCGTCACATTCATCCGGTCGTGAGCCAGCGGCGGCAGGCTGGTCGGCCCGTCGCCCTGAACGGTCAAGGCCACGCCGCCCGCTTGCGTCCCCGTGACGTTGATTGTGTCCGCCCCCGCGCCGGCCGCGATCGTCAACGTGTCGGCAGCCGCCGCCACGTCAATCCGCTTGGTGGCGTCCACCGTCACCGTCGTCGTGGCTCCCCGTGCCACCGCGATCGCGTTAACGCCCGCCGAGCCATACACGGTTACCGCATCCACGTTCGCACCGCCGGAAACCGTGAACGTGCTGCTCGCCGCCGCCGCCAGGTTCACCGTCAGCAAGGGATTCACGCCGTTGGCTTGCGCCGTCACCGTCGTCGCCGACTGCGGCGTGATCGCGATCGCGTCCTGGTTCGCCGTCCCCGTTACGCGGAACGTGTCGCCGGCGTCGCCGCCCGAATTGAAGGTCACGTTTTGCAACGCGGTCGGGCCGCCGAACTCGGTCATGCTCAGCGTGTCGTCATCCCCCAAGCCGTTGACCGTCAGGTGTTCCACGTTCACCAGCGTAACTACCGCGCCCAAGCCCGTCACGACGTCGCCTGCGGCGGCCTGCGTCAGCGCAATCGTATCCGCCCCCGCCGTACCGTTCAGCACGGCCGCGTCCGAACCGGCCGCCGGGTTCCCGCCCCAGATGTCGATGGTCGCATAAGGCTGCGGAGCGTTGATCGTGAACGTGTCGTCCCCGTCCAGTCCGTCCAAAGCCAAGGCTTCGACGGCACTGCGGATCAAGTCCACGTGGTCCCCGTATACCGACACCAAGTCCACGTTGCCTGTGGTCGCCGCTACCGTAAACGCGTCGTTGCTGTTGGTGCCGCGAGCGACCAAGAGGTCCGCCGCGCCGGTGCCGTCGATCGTCACCGTGCCGGCAAATCCCAAGTTCAGATACTGAATCGCCAACCAGTTGTCCAGTTGGACCGTACCTGCGTCCCGGTTGACGCCCGGCGTATGCACGAACCGACCGGCACCGCGGACCGTCAGATGCTCGTCTTCGTCCATCCCTTCATAGACCAACCGCTCCATCGTCAGCACCGTGATCGTCTGCGCCCCGACCACCAGCGTGCCGCCGTCCACGCCGGCCGGCGTCCAGACCGCGTTGTCCGGGCCACCCAGCACGCCTTCGACCGTCAACGTATCGCCCTCGGCGCTGGGATTGTTCCCGATCACCGTCAAGCTGGGCAGCGCCAGGAAGAACACGTCGATGTCGATCTCGTCGTCGCCGTGTAAGCCGTCGATCGTCAAGCCGCCGGAGTTGCTCACCGCCATCGCCGGACTGGCGTTCACCGAGATGTGGTAGGCGTCCGTGACCTCGTCGTCTTGAGAACCTACGACCTTGATCGTGTCCGCAGCATTCGTGCCGTGGACGAGGAGATTGTGGCCCGCCAGATCCAACGACAGCCCTTCGATCTGATCGAAGCTGATGTTGCCGGCACCGACGAACGAGAACCCGCCCGCGTCGGCTTCAGGTCCCGGCACAAACGTCGCATCGCCGATCGCCGTCACGTTCAGGGTATCGCCCGAGACGCCGATCGGATCGCCGCCGTCCACGAACACCGCAACCGCGATGGCGGTCACGTCGAAGGTGTCACTGCCCTCCAAACCCGTCAGGTTCAGCTGAGACAGTCCCGACCACTGGACGGACACGCCATTGACCGTCACCGTTCCCGGCACGGCGGTAAACGCGTCCGCTGCGCCCGTGCCGACGGCTTCCAGCACATCATCCCCGTTGCCCGTCACGGTGAACGACGAGGCAAACCCTACCAAGTCCGTGGGATGGACGTGGAACACGTCCGTTCCAAACCGGTTAACCAACTCGACGCTGTCAAAGCCCGCGTAGTCGAACGACTCCCGGCTGCCGATCTGCACCCGGTCTCCGTACACCGGGCCGCCATTCACCGTCCAGTCGTTGTCGGCCAAGTCATCATTGATTACCAAAGTGTCCTGGTCTCCGGAGGCTAGCATCAGGATGTGCTCGATACCCACATAGGGCACGGTCAGCGTTCCCGCATTGACATCCACCAAGCCGTTGCCTGCCGCAAAGCCGGGGGTCACGACCAGACTATCATCCGCACCACTTTCATCATGGATGGTCAAGACATCGCTGCCGCTGGGACCGCCGCCGAATACGCTGATGCTGCTGTACGGTTGTGGCAGGCTAATCGCAAGATCATCGTTGCCCTCCAGACCATAAAGTTCCAGGGCCTCGACTCCAGCCTGATGCAGGGGCACGTGCAAGCCCGGAATGTGCCGCAACGTCACCGTCCCCGTTGTCGCCGCCACGCTGAAACGATCGTCGCCGCCCGAACCGAGAGCAACCAACGTATCGGATCCGCCCGTGCCGTCGATCGTCACGCTGCCCGCCAGGCCGAGATTCAAGTACGCGATGGCCAGCCAGTTGTCCAACTGGACCGTACCCGCGTCCCGGTTGACGCCCGGCGTGTGCACGAACCGACCGGCACCGCGGACCGTCAGCTGCTCGTCTTCGTCCATCCCTTCATAGACCAACCGCTCCATCGTCAGCACCGTGATCGTCTGCGCCCCGACCACCAGCGTGCCGCCGTCCACGCCGGCCGGCGTCCAGACCGCGTTGTCCGGGCCACCCAGCACGCCTTCGACCGTCAACGTATCGCCCTCGGCGCTGGGATTGTTCCCGATCACCGTCAAGCTGGGCAGCGCCAGGAAGAACACGTCGATGTCGATCTCGTCGTCGCCGTGTAAGCCGTCGATCGTCAAGCCGCCGGAGTTGCTCACCGCCATCGCCGGACTGGCGTTCACCGAGATGTGGTAGGCGTCCGTGACCTCGTCGTCTTGAGAACCTACGACCTTGATCGTGTCGGGAGCGTTGGTCCCGTATACCAGGAAGTCGAACCCCTGCAAGTCCAGCGACAAAGCTTCGATATGATCGTAGCTGACCGTGCTGGCCCCGGCGAATGCGAAGCCGCCTTCGTCCGCTTCAGGTCCCGGCGCAAAGATTGCGTTGCCTGCCGCCGTGATATTCAGGATATCCCCGGTCACGCCGATCGGATCCCCGCCGTCGATGAAGATCTCGGTCGTCGCTGACGGCGTCACGTCGAACGTATCACTGCCCTCGTGGCCGTAGACCGCCAAAGCTTCGGCGCCGGCATAGTTGATGGCCTGCGCCGAAGCCGTCACCGTGGCTGGCGTGACCGTGATCGTCTCACCCGTGCTGTTGCCGTGGACCACCAACCGGTCCCGGCCGCCCAACAGGTCCACCAGGAACGTCGCGCCCAGGTTGCTGTAATTCAGCACCGGGTCAGACCCGTTGGCTTGCAACACGCCGCTGGTTGCCGTCAGCGGAGTCACTTCGACCGTGTCGTCACCCGCCGTCGCATTGACCGTCAGGTTCTGAGCGTTGACGTTCGCATCGATCGTCTCCAAACCCGTCCAGTGGATCAACGCGCCGTAGCCAGCCACCGTCCGCAGCCCCAGATCCACCGTCGCCGCACCGGCATTGTTGAACACACTCAGCGTATCATCGTCATCGCCGTCGCCGCCATGCACGTTCAGCGTCGTGAACGTGTTGTTGCCGTTCACCTGGAACAGGTCGTCGCCGTCCAACGCATTGAGCGTCGCCGTCGGCAGCGCCGTGGCCGCGATCGTCACACGGCCTGCGATGGTGACCGTGTTCAACGCGACGCCAAACACGTCGTTGGCCGCCGTCCCGTTGACCGTCACCACGCCGCCGCCCGTGCCCGTCAAAGCCAACGTCGTCCCGGCGCCGAACCCGTCGAACGTCACCGGAACCCCCGAAGACAGCACTTCGCCCTGGTCCGTCTCGGCACCCGGATTCACCGTGTAAGCGGCCAAACCCGTCATGACCAGCGTCGTGCTCGCGCCCGCCTGGATCAGCAGGCTTTCGATCGTCGCATAATCGATCAGCGCCGGACCGGCACCCGTGATCGTCCCGGCGGCGTGATCCACCGTCATGGTCGCCAAGGCTCCGTTCACGGCCAGCACGTCGCCAGCCAAGGACGGCGAATCGCCCTGGATGAACAAGGTGCCCGTGAAACCGGCCGAAGTCGGGGCCACGTGGAAGCGGTCATTGCCCGCGTCGCCGTTCAAGGTCACGTTCGTCTTGTTCGCGAACTCGATCGTCTCAAAACCGTCCACCGACACCAAGCCGTTGCCGCTCAACGCCGCGCGATAGTCGATCACGTTGTCCGCGTCCGTGGCATAAACCGTCAAGGCACCCGGAACCAAGTCGATCACCGGCTCCAAGTTGGCAAAGTCCACCGTCATCGTCAACGCATTACCCCATGTCAGCCGGCCTTCAGTCACCGCCGGGCCCGGACGATACGTGGCGCTGACTGCCCCGCCCAGCGGCGTGCCCTGCACGACCAGCGTGTCGCTGTTCGCTCCCCCGTCGAACGTGATCGGCACCGCGATCAGATCCGTTCCGTTCACGTCGATCGTCACCTGGTCGTCCCCGCCCAAGGTGTTGATCTGCAGACGACCCAGATCCCCGCTGGTCTCGGTCACCTGCACGGTCGAAACCGTATCCACCACCTGCACCGACCCCACCGCCGGGCGAGTCACGGTGTGGCGGTCCGCCCAACCGTCGCTGCCTTCGATCACCAGCGTGTCGTCGCCGCCCAGTACGGCTTCGTACCGTGCGGCCTGCGTCAAGTCGCCCGTCACGAACGTCACTGCCACATTGCCCGGAGCGCCTGCCGCCGGCGCGATCTGCAAGACTTCCAGATTGCTGCCGAACACCTGCGGCAACGAATCGCTGGTCACCCGGTCGTAAGGACCCGGCATCACCGACGGCCAGCCGGTGAACCGCCCGCCATCCACCCGCACGTCGTGCGTGCCGCGGCCCGGATCGACGATCAGCGTGTCATTGCCCGTGCCCAGATAGTAGATCCGCTCCACTCCGGAGACCGAAATGTTCCGCAACTGGTTGGCGCCTGTGCCCGTGATGTACGTCTCGCTGTCGATGTACGGGTTCGGTTGGACGGTGATCGTCTCGGCTCGTGCCACACCGCGCACCAGCACCAGGTCGCCGCCGTCCGGGCCGTCGCCCGTGACGATGATCGAACGATACGGATGGTCCGACGCGATATCGAACACGTCCTCGCCGTTGCGGCCCAGCAGCGCCAGGTCTTCCACCCCCGGCGTCCGCACCGGCAGCGACAGGGGAGCGTTCGTGATCACCCCGGCATTGCTGACGGCGATCTGATCCACTTCATCCCGCCCGCCGTAGAACAGCGTGTCCGAGCCGCTGTTGGCCCCGTCGATCGTGATCGCCCCGCCCGTGGCCGAGATATTCTGGAATTCGATGCCCAGCAACTGCCCCCCGTCCCGGTTCACGTTCACCGATCCACGGAAGGTGAACGTATCGAACTCGTACGCGACCAGGTTCCCGGCCAGCGTTGCCGGCAGCACCACCGTCAGGTTTTCCGCCTCGTTTTCGCCACTGTAGATCAGCCGTTCCATGGATTGGACGGTGATCGCCTGGGCTCCTACGGTCAGCGTGCCGCCGTCGAACGCGGCGGGCGCCCACGTCGCATTGTCCGCACCGCCCGCGACGCCGACCACGGTCAACGTGTCGCCTTCGATGACCGGATTATTGCCGCGCACCGTCAAGCTGGGCAGGGCCAGGCTGCGCACATCGATGTCGATGTCGTCGTCGCCGTGCAAGCCGTCGACGACCAGCGCGCCGGAGCTGGTCACGGCGATCGCGGGGCCATCATTCACCGAAATCAGGTAGGAATTCGCGCCCGTTCCTACGACTTTGATCTGATCGGCTCCGTTGGTACCGTGAACCTCAAAGGCATTTCCTTGCAGATTCACGGAAATCGCCTCGATGTGGTCGTAGCTGACCGGCTGGGCGCCCGCAATGCTGAAGCCGCCCTCGTCGCCCTCGGGGCCGGCGGCAAAGGTCGTGGCTCCGGCCACCGTCAGGCTGAGCGTATCGCCCGTCACCCCGATCGGGTCGCCGCCGTCGATAAAGATCTCGGTATTGGCGGCCGGTGCGACCTGGAAGTTGTCGCTGCCCTGTAACCCCCGGACCACCAGTCCGCTGATATTGGCGTAGCTGTCGATACCCTGCAAACCGGCCAGCAGGATCTGCGTACCGCTGATCGTGAACGCGTTGCCCGCCGTGGTGCCGGTGACTGACAAGGTATTGTCGCCGCCCTGGCCGTTGGCGCTCAACGTCCCGACATTCAAGAGACTCCAAAGAGTGTTCTGTCCGGCTTTCGTCAACTGGCCCGCGTTCGCCCCCGTTGGCTGCCACGCCAGGTCGTCATCGGCCGCCGTGCCGTTAACCGCGATGTTTCCCGTCGCCGCGTTCACGTCCACGTGCTCGATGCCGGACAGGGAAATCGTTCCCAGACCGCCGCCCGCGACGGTCGAGACCGTCAAGGGAATCACGGTCGGATCAGCCAACGTCACCGTCAAGGCGCCGCCGTTACCCGTCAGGACGGCCACGTCGGAAGCGTCCGGCGAGCCGCCCTGCAGGGCGATGGCCGCAAACGCGTGCCCCGGGGAAACCACGAAGGTGTCGTCGCCTGCCAGGCCGCCCAGGATCAAGCCCGCCAGACTCTTCGGATCGATCGTGGCCCGGCCCGCGATGGTCACATCGCCGCGATCGACGCCGCCCGTCGCGGCAACGACGGTGAACGTGTCGTCCGCTGCCGTCCCGTTGACCGTCAAGCTGCCGGAACCGCTCAGCGTTATCGTGTCTCCAACGCCATAACCCAAGAATGTGATCGGCACCGTATCGGTCAGAATCACCCCTTGATCGGCAGACGCCAACGGGTTCACGGTGTAATGGACCGAGCCGCTGACGCTCAAGCCGGTGCTGAGCCCTTCCGCGACCGTGAGGGCCTCGACGTCGCTGCCGTAGGTCACCGTCACCGGTTCGGCATTGGTGATCTGCCGCGTGGCCGTGTTGATGCCGAGCACCGCGGCCAGCTTGCCGTTGACGATCAGGGTGTCGCCAACGGTCGGATCGCCGCCGTTGACCGTGATCCCAGTCAAGCCCGCCGGCGTGCCGCCGTGATTCAGATGGATCGTGTCCTGCCCGGCGCCGGCGTCCAGCACCAGCGTCCCCTTGTTGGTGAACTCGATCGTCTCAAACGCGTCCACCTGCACAAACCCCGTCACGGCGCCGCCGAACAGCGATGCTCCATTCCCGCTGTTCGGACCTTGGGTGTAGGACATCGCGTTGTTCGCGCCCGTGCCCAGGACCGTCAGGATCGCGGCCGGTACATTGTCTTGCACCGGCTCCAGATTGCGGAAGTCGATCATCATCAAGGTGCCACCGTTGGCGTCCTTGTACGTCAAGCGGCCTTCGGTAACCGCCGGTCCGGGCGCGTAGATGACTTCGTGGAAGGTGGTGGGCGACGGGGCATCGCGGACCTGTAAGATATCCGAGCCGGACCCGCCGTCGAAGACCAGCGGCGTGCGGACCGGAGCGGCGCTGGCATCGACTTGCAGCGTGTCGTCGCCTCCCAACCCCTGGATCAGCAACCCGCCCAACTGCGAGTAGCGGATCGTCTGTCCCAAGGTGACGGCGGTGTCCGTCACGACAAACGGGTCATTCACGGAATCCTCGCCATCGCCTTCGCCCGAACCAAGAACGACCAACGTATCGACGAATCGCGCACTGGGCACGAACGTGTCGACACCCTGGATCGCGTAATTCACGGCACCCGTCAGCCGCTTGGGCGAAACTTCGAAGCGGTCCACCCCGGCATTGTTCGCAAACGTCACACTGGCAAACTGCTCAAAATCCACCGGCGTGCGGCCGTCGATCGCCGAACGAGCAGCCGCGACCAGGATCGCCGGTCCCGGAGCGATCCGCCACGTGTTGTCGCCAAAATCGTCGTTCAGCAGCAACATATCGCCGACGCCGTTGCCCAGCAACTGCAGGTGCTCGACCCCAGCGAAATCCAGGAAGGCGTTCCCGCTTTCCGCCACCGTCCCCGCATCGTCCGCCACTCCGGGCCGATAAGTGACACTGTAGGTCCGCGCGATCTGCGGGTACTGGCTGTGATCGATCAACAGCACATCGCTGTCCCCCGGATCGCCGCCCAACACGGTCAGTCGGCGGAACATTTCCGCATCTCCCGTGAATTGAACCTCGGGATCGACCACAAACGTGTCATCGCCGCTCAAGCCCTGCAGAATGATGTCCAAGTAGCCGGTCACGTCCATCGGATTGCCATTGACGCGCACGACCACCTGGTCCGCCGAGCCGTCGCCGGCCAAATCTTCAAAACCAACGGTGATCAAGTCGTTGGCCAGGCTGCCCTGAATGACTACCGTCGTGCCGCTGACTACCGGATTCTCGATCTCGCCGTAGGCCAGCGGCAACAGCGCCGCGCCGCTCGCGTCGGTCGATTCCACGGTGCCTTTGCCTGCCACAAACGGATCCGGCACGATCCACGACTGGGCCAGCGTGCTGGTCAGCGTGTCGACGTTGTTCTGGCCGCGTCCCCAGACCGCCGCCGCCTCGATGTCGTTCAACTGATACTGTGTCGTCGTTCCGCCCAGCGCCGGCGAGGTGATATCGAGCGTGCCGGCATTGGCCGCGGTCGCCGTGAACACGATGGCATCGTCCGCGGCGGTTCCGATCCAGGTAAAACGATCGCTGGCCGAGGGCGCTCCGCCGTCGACGTGGACCGCGGGAATCTCCCAATCGGGCGCGTGCGTCACTTCAAAGGTGTCGTCGCCCTGCAAGCCGTTCAGATGAATGCTGCTGCGCGGCCCCAAGCTGTCAAATCGGATCTGCGGACCGTCGTTCACACGCACAGTACCCGCGTCGTCGTCTTGAGCGACCAGCACAAAGCCGTCCGCACCGCCAGTGCCGTTGAAGGTCAACGAATCAATGCCACCATCGCCGCTGTTGGCGTGAATCCCCAATGCCGCAATGGCCACCAACTCGATATCGACCGCGTTGATCGCCGTGGCCGCCGCGGCGCCGTTCAGACGGGCTTGAACCAGTTGCGACGCCGCCGTGGGACCGGGACTGACCGTGTACGCGTCGCTGCCTGTGGTGATGTCCAGGCGAAGCTGATCGCTGTCCACCGGATCGCCGCCGTCGATGTTGATGGTCAAACTGCCGTCCGCGCGACCCACGATGTCGATGATGTCGTCGCCGCCCAGCAGTTCGAAGTTGATCGTATTGAAACCGCTGAACGTCTGCAGCCGGTACAGGTAGAGATCATCCGCCGTCCCCGGCAGCCCATCGGCGCCCATGTCGTAGACCCGGACCATCGGATCGGCCGCATTGCCGGCGGCCAGGAAGTTGGCAACCACCCAGTCGCGCCCCGTCGGGGCGCCTGGCGTGCCCGCCGGGTCGGGATTGGTGCCGCGCAGCGTCAACGTGTCCGTGTCGGCTACGAAGCCGTCATCGTCCAGCACGCGGATGTCCGTGTTGCTCATGTAGTTGATCACGACGATCGGCGTGCCGGTCGCGGCGTTGTTCGAGATCAACTGGCCGCCGTCCACCGCCGACGGCTGGATCACGATCGCCTCGGAGACCGCCCCGCCCCAGAACGAGGTGTGATAGATCAGCAAATCGGCCGGATCGCCATCCGGCTGGGGATCCGCCGCGTTCGGAACACCTTCGTTGAAATTGACATGAATGCCCCAGCCGCGCGGCGTATTGTCCGCGTACGGCGTGATTTCCAGCGTGTCGATGTCGTCCGCCATGTCCGGCGTGGCCGGATTGTCCGGCGCGGCAAAGGGCGGGTTGACCAGATTCTGGCCTTGCAGGTCGAAGCCGTACACATTCAAGAACTGGACGTCGTTGAACATGATCGGCGAGCTGCCGTTCAGCACGACAAGACCTTCCTGGTAGCCGGCGTCGGTATCGGGCAGGAAGTCGATGTTGCGGCCGACCACGACGAAGTGATCCGTCTGGTCGATCGCCGGATTGTTCTGGTCGCCGACCAGGTTCAGCACGCCATTGCCCGGCGTCAGCCGCGTCCGCTCGATCGAGCTGAACACGATACCGAACGGATTGTTGCCCGCCCAGGCGGAGACGTTCGGCGGCGACTGCTTGTCGCTCCACAAGCTGAACGACGATGGGGACGTCAGATGCAGCTGGTCGCCGATCGGCATGGCATGAATGTCGTAAGCCAGCGGCGGCAGATTGCCGTTGATCTGGATGTTGAACAGCGAGTGCGGCTCGACCCAGATATCGTCGGCTACCAAGCCGGCCAACGGGCCCACGGTGCGAACCGTCGCCTCGTCGCCCGCGTTGACAATCAAGCCGGGCCGCGGCGGCGTGGGCAGCGTGTTGACGAAGCTGGTCGGAACCACGGTCACTGGAACCATCGTGACTCCAATTCCTGTGTTGAACACCGTGACGCGATCCGGGCCGCTGACCAAGTCATTGACGTTGATATCATCGAACGCGTTGCCCGCTCCAAACCCCGGAATCAACACGCCGGTGCCGAAACCAAAGATGTCCAACATACCAGCCGGATCGATAACCGCGGCTTCGCTGGCTGCTTGGACGACGGCCCGATTGCCGTTGCTGCTGGTGCCGCTGCCATCGAGCGTCACGCCGCTGGGAAACGCAATTCCGTTGATCAGCATGTCGGGGGCGGTGCGGCCGCTGACGCCGGCCAGTCCGGGCAGATTGCCCGCCAGCGAATCGCCGGGGGCGGCAACTCCGGGCGACGCCACGTACGGATTGCCGTTGATAAAGACCATCGCCGAATGCTGGGCGCTGGTCAGCGCGGTGTTGGGCAGCAGCGCGACCGTCAAGTCGTCGTCGCTGGAGGTGCCGGTGACGGTTACCAGGTCATTGGTGTCCGCGCTGTTGAAAATCATCGTTTCCATCGTGCGGACGTTGACGGGCATCAAGGCATTGTTCGCGCCAGCCAAGCCGTCGCCTGCGGAATTGGCCAGGATGTCCAAGTCGCCCGCCGTGTCCAGATAATCGTAGTTTAGGTCACGGACAAATCCCGCGTTGTTGTCGTTGATCGTCAATCGGTCGCGGTTGTTACTGTCTGCCAGCGGGTTGCCGTTGCCTTCGATCTGCAAGCTGACGATGGGAGCGAACGACAAGGCATTCTGTCCCACGTGTGCCGCGATATTCAGCACGAACTCGTCGTTTCCATCATGCCCCAAGAACAGATTGCCTGCGCTCAGGTAATCGCCCCGGATCGTCACCAGGTCGTGGCCTTCGCGAGCGTCCAGAACCGTTCCGATCGCTGCCGTGGTGTCGTTCACGTTGATCGTGTCGTCGCCGGTCGACGTGCGGACGTTCAAGTATTCGATCTTGTTGGCAAACGTCCCGCTGACCGTCGTGCCGATGTCGTCGTGGGCGTAATAGATGTTCGCGGGTGCAAAGCCGCTGAGTTGCGTGGCCGGGAAGGTGAACGAGTCGGGGAAGGCGTTTAGGAAGGGAACCGGGCCCATGGACCCGATGTTATCGATGGCGGCCGGCAAAGCAGCCAGGGCGGCGGTCCCCGAGTCGTCGACGTTCAAGGTGTCCGTTCCCGCCGTGTTGTTGAAATCGCCAAACACGATCACCGGTCCGGCGATCGCATCCAGCGAGCCGCTGTAGGTGGGCGTGTTGAACGCGGCCGTCGTGTTGCCGATCGTAAAGGTATCGTTGCCGCCGTCGCCGCTGAGGATATACGTCGTTCCTGCGGCCGTCGAAATCACGTCCGTCGTATCGTCGAATCCGGTGCCTTCGTAATAGAACGAAGTCAGATTCGCGTAGGTGATCGTCGCGGCAGCGGCCCCGGTGAACTGCGTGCTGGTCAGCGTGGCCAGGTTCGCCGGACCTGCGCTGTTCTCGTCGGACAGGGCCAGCCGGTCCGTGCCGGTGCCGCCGTCGATGTCCAGATTGCCGAGGACGCCATCCAAGTTGCGCACCGTTCCCAGCAACGCATGAGCGATGTTCTGGAAGTTGTCGTTGCCGGCGTTGCCGCGCAGATTGTTCTGCACACCGGCGGCCGTTCGCTCGATCAGGAAACTTTCGTCGTCATTGTCCCCGGCCAGCGGCACGTCGGGGGCCGTGTGCCCGTAGACCTCCAACGTGGTCAAGCCGGCGGCGGCCGCGGTATAGTTCAAATGGAACACGTCGGCCCCGTCCCCGCCCATGATCCGCACGGTCGCCTTGTTGGCAAAGTGGGTGGTCTCGAAAGTGGCGTTGTTGTCGATGATCTGCATGTTGGGGGTCGTAAACGGCCCGCCCAAGACACCGTCGGTGATGGTGGCGCTGTTGCCGACGGCGTTCATGATCACGTCGAAGATCGGCACGACGACGTCGCTGGCGGCAGGGTCCAACCCCGTGAAGACAACCGTCATTTCATCGCCGTTGCCGGGATTGACCAGCCCCGCCCCGCGGCTGCCGTCCGGGTCGATCACCCAGATTCCCGAGTCCTGGGTGAGCCCGACCACGTACGTCTCGCGGGCGTTGGCCCCCAAGCCGCCGGCAGGCGTGCCGCGCAACATCAGGCTGTCGCCCGCTGCGCCCGCCAAGCCGGCGTTGTAGAAGATCGTGCGGTTGATCAGCCCGTTGGTGTGTTCGACGATCAACTCGTCGCTGTCCGTACCGCCGGTGACCGTGATCGTACCGATCTGGGCAAACGGCTGCCGCAGGAACAGAACCTCGCCGGGCGCCGCGGTCGTGTCCGTGTCGACGTAGACCTCGAACCAGACGCCTGTCGCGTCGAGCACCAGGCGGACCGAATTCGGGTTGCCGTCCTGGCCGCCCGCGATTTGCGTCAAGTCGATCAGATCGTCGAAGAAGTTGCCTGCCGTCGGCTGGACCAGTTCAAATTCCTGGAAGTTCACCGGCTGCATGCCGAGGCTGGTGATGGAACCGGAGCCGACGCCGGTGATCGACTTGGTGGCAGGAAACGGACCGGCGTAGTTCAGCGTATCGCCCGGGAACGTGGTCGGGTCGTTGCCGTCCAGGTTGAACGTCGTGGTGGCACTGGCCGTGATGTTGACGGTATCGCCGGCCGTATCGCCCATGTTGACGTTCATCGTCTCGACGCCCGCGTAGTCCAGTCCGCCACCGAGCCCGAAGAAGTTATCGCCCACGGCCTGGCCCACCTGCGTCGGCGTGATCGTGACCGTATTGGCTAGAGTGTCCGACGAGTCCTCGAGTGTGAGGGTGTCGTTGCCGGTTCCGCCGTTGATCGTCAGCAAGCTCACAATGTTGTTGACGGTCCCTTGCGGGCCGGCGGGATCGTTCGAATCGACGTAGATCCGGTCGTCGCCGCCACCGGCGTTGATCGTCGTAGGCGTAATCGCCGAGGTGCTGCGGATGTAGAAGTCGTTGTCGTTGGTGGCCCCGTTGACCGTCAACGCCTCGACCGCGTTGTAGGTGATCATGGCCGCCGCAGCGCGTTCGACGGTGGTGCTGGTGACGCGATAAAACGTCGTATCGCCATCGCCCTGATCATTGATATTCAACGCGTCCGTGGCCGCATCCGCGCCGCCGTTGACCAGCACCGTGCCCAGGATGTTGTCGAGCGAGTTGGCCAGATTGCCGATGTTGATTGTATCCGCGCCCGCCGAAGCGTTCACCGTGACGGGCGTCGCCGCCTGGGTGCTGCGGACGTTGATCGTGTCGTTGCCCGTGCTGGCGTTCAGGATCAGGCTTTCGACGGTAAAATACGAGATCTGCGCGGCGCCCGTACGATCCACCGTGGTGCTGGTAATCACGTACGTGCTGGCGTTCGGATCGTTCTGGTCGTTGACGTTCAAGGCGTCGGCATTCAGCGCGTCGCCGTTGACGGTCACGGGGCTGAGGATCTGATCCAGCGTGTTCCCGGACAGGTCGGCCGCCGTGCCGATATTGACGTTGTCATCGCCCGAACCGGCGTTGATCACCAGGCGGTTGTACGTCCCGCCGTCGGCTTGCCGCGTCGAACGCACGTAGAAGAAATCCGCCGCCGTGCCGCCGTTGATGACAAAGGCGTTGGCAGCGGCGGGGGCAAAGGTGTCGTCCATGTCCTGGACGGTGATGGTGTCGCCCCCGTTGCCCAGGTTGACAGTCAAGCTGTTGGTCGGGTTGGTGAACGAAGTGTTCTCGAACGTGCTGCCGCGGATCTCCGAGGTGTTGACAACGGCGCCCAAATCGTCGCCCAGAACCACGTCCGGATTGGTCGTTGCCGGAAGATTGAAGACGATGTCGGCAACCGTGCCAACATTCAGCAACACCGGGGCGAGCCCCGTGTAGTCGATCGTACGGCTGACCGGCCCGGCTTGGTTCAAGACAATGCTGCCGTCATTGGCGTTGGTAAAATTCTTGGTGATCGTCGTGAAATTGCCACCGAGAACCCGCAACGTGTCGAAGCCCGCGCCCCCGGCAAAGGTGAAGCCCCCTGCCGGTAGAGGATTGCCGCCGCTGAAGTCAACGGTCAACGTGTCGTCATCGTTCGATCCATTGATTGTGAGGCTGGTAACGCCAACAAAGGGTTCGTTGAATACGGTCGAGCCATTCATGTCGACCATCAGGTTGGCCCCGGAGAGTTGGACCAGGAAGGTATCGGCTGTCGCGTCATTCGCATCCGCGCCCGCATTGATGACGACATTGCCGCCGAGTTGGATATCGAGGCTCCAGCCACCCGCGATCGTGCCGGTATCCGGGTTAGCATCATCCAAGACGAAGAGGCTCCAAACGCCAGCGGCATTGAGGCCATTGAAAACAGTCAGGTCCGTCCCGTAGGGTCCGCCAGGTGCGGGAACGGGGAATGAGGCGGGTGCGGGCGCACCTTCGAAGCCTACCACTGTTCCTTCCTTGGGTTGAAACGTCCCCGAGACGAGCGGGCCGGAATCCGGCAACACCAAAGCTGCCTCGCTGTCGAACGTCAAGGTGACGTTGGCGATGTCAGAGTCTCCGCCCACATCGGTCATCAGCCGAGAGACGGCACCCGTCGGCCCCTGAAGGATCACGCCGATGTCGTCCGGAAAAGAATGACTGATTTCGTGCAGCGTAACGTTCACGTCCAAAGCGGTGGCCATCACGCTGGGGGGCAACGTGATCGTCGAGGGATAAGGGGTCGCGAGGCCATTGTCATTGATCGTGATCGCCGCCGAATTGGAGAACACCGCCAGCAACCGCCGATCTTCCAACGGCTCGACGCGGCACTGCCGCGACATCTCTCGCTGGAAGCGGTCCCGACGGAGCTGCCGGTTCCGGAACTTGCGACTCTTGGTTTGCGTCCCACTGGAAAGCCAATCCACGAATTTACGGAACATCAGCAGCTCCTCCACGTCAAAGGTTGAAACCTTAATTCATCCGAGTTTGCATAAGAAAGAAAAAACGGCTCGTGAACGCCCTGCCGATTTCGCTCGACGCAGCGTCTGCGAAGCCTCTCGAAGCTCGTCTAGCGGCTCTAGCCGAACCTTTTTCTGCGGCCGATTGCGAAATGCACCTCGCCGCACCTTGCCATGAACACGGCACATGGGAACCTGTCGGACCGTCAGGAACCTGTCGCCGACTCGACTTGTGGGGGTATCCATGAGACAAGACCTCCCCAGGCTGTTTTATCATCAAAGACCCATTCTTCCTTAACTTCCCCACATTACAACCAATCAGCTGGTGGAGTTGTGGCGAAGCTCTGGTGGAAGCTAAGGTCTATTTCGGCCTGTGGAAGTCGCCGGACGCGAGCCACTGGGGCGTCAATAACGTCCAGAAATCCACAGCCAAATTCTCCCGAACATATGTGTAGGGAAGCCAACCGCCTCCTCTGTCTCCCCATTCTGTGCCCCACGAGTTCACGATCAGTAACGCGCCGCGATCCGAACGTATCCGGCGGTTATCATCGTACCCCACGACCAGGACGGCTTGGCCACCGCGAACCCCATCGAAAATCGTGGGACACGGAATCTCGGCCTCGTCACTGACCGAGGAACAGACGACGAAACCACACACGCTGGCGAATCCGGCGGCCAGAAATCGTTTGATGGTCTCCAAGGTGTTTTCGGACCGTTCGCCGCGAGCATCCAACCGCACATACACCGGATCGAGGATTCGGTCGGCAGAGGCGTACACGAACGCGTCGGGGTCGGCGTCGACAGCGCGGGCGTCGTAGGGCCAATATCGTTCCGCAGGCAGCCCGTAACGGACGATCGCCTTGAGCGTCGCGCGCAGCGGCAGACCGCTATCCCCCGACCAGCCCATCAGCCGCCGCGCGGTGCGATACACGAACATCCGCGACGGCTCGACAATTCGGCCCGACGCGCGCCGCTCGAAGTACTGCACCAAGGCCAGACAAGCATGGACACTGCTGGTGGCCAAGCCGCCTTGATGAGCTGGTTCCGCACAATACTCTCGCAAATCGACGCTGGCCACGGAATTCTCGTCGGGCCGCAGATCGTTCAGCAGTTTGGCGACGGCATCCTGGCGACGAGTCGAGTCACGAGGATCGGGCAGATCTCGAAGCCAACCAAGTCCTGGAGGAATGAACATTTCCATCACAGCCCCGCGCAGATCGTGGCCGGCCGTTCTTGGCAGCCCGTGGGTGGAACTTCCCTGCACCCACGTTAGACGAATCACTTGACACGCTATGCGCCACCGCGATGTCGAAGCCACCATCGGTTACGCCGGTGCGACCGCATCAAGGAAACACGCCCTCGCCAGAAGCCGCGCAGGGCGAATTCCTAGTCAACCGTACACTTTGCCCCGAAATCCCCTGGGCTGTAAAGACGCACGCTGGTGGAACTCTGGAGACAATTGGCAGCCGGGGACGCGGCACGAAGCTCGAAATGCAAAAAAAGCCTGAAACAACCGGGGGGAGCGAACGGCAAAACACCGCCACGATGGGGTAGTTCCGGTCTAGCTCGCGTCCGCCGGGTCGACGAATTCCCAGCGAATACCTTGTCCCGTGCCGTCCCCGATAAACCGCAGCAGATGGCGTTTTTGATTGCGATTCAGCGAGTTGATGGTGTCGTGCAGGCGCCGTTTGGGATCCTGTTCCAAAGCGGGCGGCAAGGGATCGTCGATCCGAACCGGCCAGCCGTCTTCCTCGAACGCTGCCAGAATTCGTTCCTGGTTCGCCGCTGGGACCTTGAACTGCTTGACCACCTCGTCGCCAACACGTAATTCCTGCCGTTCTCGATCCCATTGAGGTCGGGAGGAAGTGGGGCTGAGTTCGGCGGTGCTCGAGGCTCCCTTCTGCGGCTCTCCGTTGGGGGACGAGTTCGTACCATCGAGGGAGGTAATCGCAAACTGGAATCCCGCCTCGGTAAGCGTAAAGCAGGTCTTGCTGCGAAAGTTCAGACTGGGGGCTCGCCGCGGCTGGCGAAAGGAGCGTGACTCGGCGTCGACCAGCGTGGTCTCGATCGCATGCAGCACAAAGCCCTTGCAGATCAGCCACCGGAATTCGCTGTTGGTCCATCCCGCGTGGCGCAAGGTTTCGATCTCGACAGCGAAATCCCAGACGCTGCGGTTCACGTCCGCTGCGTACTGATATGCGTCCAATAACAGGCGGAGACATTCCGTGCCACGACGCAGGATGGGCATACCGTCCTGGCCATTCGACGATGGCGTACGGGCGGGGAAATCGGCCCCATCGAGATCGTTCGTCTTGACAAGCATCCCGAGTCCTTCGTGTCCCATGCCGCGAATCATCCGGGGCTGAACACCACCCTTCAAACGTGTGACGCCGCAACATGCAGCTTACAGGTAATGATTATTCGAGCAGTTGCCAGCGTCAACCGGCAATATCCGACATTATCGCGGATTCACGACGGCTAGAACTCCCACGAAATCCCCCAGAACAGTCTCGTTTTGGTTGTACAGACCGCCGCAAGGGATACAATCGAGGGATGCCCTCGCGGGTGACGCCCGCGTGGAAGGTTCTCGTCCTTACGAGGTGAAACGATGCTCGGCCCCCATTCAATACGGCGTACGGCCCAATCCCGCTTGCCTGCCACCACGCTTTGCCGCCGCACCGTGCGGCAATTAACGCTGGAACCGCTGGAAAGCCGCTGCCTGCTGGCCGTGCTAAGTGTCGGAGCCGGTGGCCAGTACAACACGATTCAGAGCGCCGTCGATGCGGCGCGGCCGGGCGATGTCGTGCTGGTCGGCGCGGGGCAATATGGGGAGTCGGTGGATTTGAGCCGGATGGGGGTCGTGCGCGGCGGCGCGATCGGCGACTTGACCATCCGCGGCAACACGGCCGGAACGACCCTGCTGCCCCCGACGGGCCATGCCGCATTCTTCAACTCGCTCGCCTTTGTCGGCGATTTGAACTTCGAGCGGCTGACGATCAGCGGCGCATCGGCCGGGGCGGGAACGGGCGGTCTGCAATTGAGTCAAATGGCCGGCGATTTGACCGTGGAAGAAATGGTCTTCGAGCAGTTGTCCGAGGACGCCGTCAAATTGGACGGCGCAACGGGGGACTTGTGGATTCGATCGACCTTGTTCGACCGCGTGGGGGACGCCGCTACGGACGCCGCCATTCGCGTCTCGCAGTTCCGTGGCGCCGCGGTCATCACAGGCAACGACTTTGACGACGTCCGCGGCACGGCGTTGGATCTGACCAACGGTGCGGGCCGCGAGGCGACTTGGTTGGTGGACGACAACCGAATCTACGGCGACGGCAGTCTGTTCAGCACGACGGTGACTGGGATGCGAGCCGTGTTGACCGGGGACAGCCGCACGGATCTGGTGCTGGACAACAACGCCTTTGACGGACTGGCCGGCTCGGCAATCGTCATCCTGGTGCAAGACCAGGCCCAACTGCAAAGCCGCTGGGCGGTCAACTCGGCCACCAATCTTCAAGGGACTGCTGCGGCGCACCTGACGCTCCGCGATGCCGCCTCGGGCGTGCTGCTTTCGAACACGAACACCTGGAACGATGTCTTCGGCAGCGGCTTGGTCATCCAGGTCGAACATGCCGCCCGGCTGAGGGCCACCGTGCAGTACGACGCGTTCATCTCGATCGGCGACGGGGTGGGCGGCGAACCGGACGAAGCCCTGACGATGGTCACCGGTTCCGGCGCCACGGGCCAGGTCGATCTGTTCCTGTTCAACAATACGTTCTCCACGATGGCGAGCAACGGCGTGCGGATCACCGCTGGCGGGACCGCCACGATACGAGCCGTGATCGAGGAGAACTTTTTCGACGAGACCAATACGGCCACGGCGGGCGGGGCGCTGATCGTCGAACACGCGGCGGACACCTCCGGGGCGACGGTCGATCTGAGGGTGGCGGGCAACCTCGCGTTCCGCAATCAAAGTGCCGCTTACCTGCTGCGCCAACGCGGCACGGCGGTGATGCGATTGGAGCGGGACAGCGGAACCGCCGCGGCGCATCTGGCGGCCAGCAACACAGGAGCCCCCGTCACGGTCACGGGCACGGTGGGGACGTTGGCCCCGGGACACTTGGACGCGAGCCTGCCGCTGACACTGGGAGACACCGTCTGGTGGGACAACGGCGACGGCGTGCAGAATCAGGGCGAACCGGGGGCAGGCGGCATCGTGATTCGCCTGAACGGCGTCGAGGCGGGCAGCGGCTTGTCCGTGAATCGGCTTACACAAAGCGATGCCTCGGGGACGTATCAGTTTCCGGGATTGGCTCCCGGCCAGTACACGCTGACCTTGGAAGTGCCCTTTGCCGTGCGACTAGTACCCCCCAACATGGGAGTAGATCCTGCAGCCGACAGCGACTTCGATCCGGTCACGGGGCAAGTCAGCGTGGTGCTGACCGGCCCCCATGACAACCTGACCGTGGACGCGGGGCTGTGGCGGACGTGGCAGAACGCGCGGAATCCGCTGGACGTGAACGATGACGGCGTGGTCGTCCCGCTGGACGTACTGCTGTTGATCAACGACATCAATTCCCGGGGGACCCGTTCGCTGCCGATTCCCCCCCTTGCGCCGTTGCTGCCTCCGCCTTATCTTGATATCAACGGGGACGGCCAGATCGGACCGCTGGATGCGCTGATCGTCATCAATTACCTGAACAACGTGTCAGCCGGCGGAGAAGGCGAAGCGGCGGCGTGGCCGCTGGTAGAATCGGAGCGCGGCGAGGGGCTCAACGGAGGGCGAAAACCGGTTTCCGAGAGCTGTGCGGGATGGCGGACTCGTTTTAAGCCGTCGTGGAAATCGCCTGTGGCCGCAATCGCCGACCCCGCGCCGCACGCGGTCCGGCAAATGGGAACTCCGCAGAACGGGGCAGAACGCGACGTGTTCTTCGCACGTTGGGACGACAATCTGGAAGTGGATCGCTCCGGCAGATGCTTGTCAAAACGATCCTGAGCTGCCAACAGCGGAAAATGCGCAATGCAACACTTTTTCTTATTTTAACCATTTTGCTCATTCCTCCTATTGACAGTTGGTTGATCAACGGTGAGATTAGCGAAAGGGGGGGATTGTCGTTTTGCGCCCTTGCGGCTAGGCGTCGAAGGGCGTTTGTCAAGGCGGCAAGTCATACGCTCGTCGCCGCACGTGAATCGTCCCGAATCCGTGGCCTCGTCTGAATCCGATCGAGGAAGCTCTAGCCGTGGGAGGTACGAACATGTTTTGGTTTGGCACTGCAGCACTCACAAGACGGCCTGTCGACCGCACAAGAAAACTTCGCAAAGCCCGCCGCGCTCGCAACGACCGCCGGGCGGTTTTTTTTGAAGCTCTGGAACCACGGCACCTGCTGTCGGTGACGTTCCTGGACACGGAGGACAACGATTCCCTAGCGACGGCTCAACCGCTTGTCTCACCCGGACTGAGTGCCGGCGTGGTGGACATGATCACCGCATCCAACGGAGCCGTGGCCACGGGCGATCCCGATTACTACAGCTTCCAAGCGGCCGTCCCTGGGGAGTTGCGGGTGAGTGTCGCTCATGCGGCGGGCAGCAGCGCGACGGTTACTTTTTATGACAACGTGGACAGTCCCATCGGTGCAGTGGTCATCATCGACATGAACAGTCCGCTGGCCTCGCTGACGGTGACCGGCGTCGATCCGGCGAACGTGTACAAGGTCGGCATCGTGGGAGACAGCGCCGAGTATCAGCTGCGGATCTGGAATTCGGACGCCAACGACTCAAGCGGCGGCGACAATTCCCAGGCGACGGCCACGAATCTGGGAGCATTCAACGGCGCGGCGATCACTTCGGCGAATCACACCATCATCCGGCCCGATCGGGACTATTATCAACTTGTGTCCGACGTCACGGGTCCCGTCGAGGTCCGCGCGATCATGCCGCCGGGCACCGGCGCGGCCACGGGGGCGAATAGTCCGACGAATCTCGGCATCCGGGTGAGGGACGCCAGCGGTGTCATCCTGGCCACCAGCAACGGTACGACGACCGATGTGGATTTGGCGACGTTCCAAGCAGCTTCCGGCGGGACCTACTACATCGAGGTGTACAGTGGCAGCGTGGGCCAGGTCAACAAGTACGATCTGGAGATCACGCAACCCACGGCGACGGTGACAGGCTTCAAGTTCTTGGATATCAACGGTGACGGGTTCCAGGACTGGGGCGAGCCGGGACTGGCCGGCTGGACCATTTACGTCGACGCGGACGACAACGGCGTCTTGGATCCCGACGAGACGAGCGTCACGACGGCCAGCGACGGTTCTTACAGCTTGACGCTGCCGCCGGGAACGCACGTCATCCGCGAAGTCTTGCCGACCGGTTGGGCGCAAACATATCCCGGCCCGGCGGCGGGCAATGCGCACCGCATCCACGTCTCGGCCAGCATGGTCGTGGACCACGTGGACTTTGGCAACTCGCAGTTGGGCCAGATCATCGTCGAGAAACAGACGCTGCCGGACGGGAGCACCGAGATGTTCGCTTTCACATCCAGCTACAGCAGCGGCTTCAGCTTGAGCGACGGCCAGACGAACAACAGTAGCTTCTTGGCGCCGGGCAGCTACACGGTCAGTGAACTTGTGCCGACGGGCTGGTCGCTGAGCAATGTCGAGTTTGTGACCAGCGACGGCAGCGACACCAGCAGTTGGACCGGCAGTACGGCCACGATCGACTTGGATCCAGGCGAGACGATCACGGTCCGCTTCCACAACACGCAACTGGGCCAGATTATCGTCGAGAAGCAGACACTGCCGGACGGCAGCCCGCAGGCGTTTGATTTCACGCCCAGCTATGGCAGCGGCTTCAGCTTGAGCGACGGTCAGACCAGCAACAGCGGCTACCTGGCGTCGGGCAGCCACACGGTCAGTGAACTCGTGCCGGCGGGCTGGTCGCTGAGCAACGTGCAGTTTGTGACCAGCGACGGCAGCGACACCAGCAGTTGGACCGGCAGTACGGCCACGATCGACCTGGATCCGGGCGAGACGATCACGGTCCGCTTCCACAACACGCAGTTGGGCCAGATTATCGTCGAGAAGCAGACACTGCCGGACGGCAGCCCGCAAGCGTTTAATTTCACGCCCAGCTACGGCGGCGGTTTCAGCTTGACCGACGGCCAGACGAACAACAGTGGTTTCTTGGCTCCGGGCAGCTACACGGTCAGTGAACTCGTGCCGACGGGCTGGTCCCTGAGCAACGTGCAGTTTGTGACCAGCGACGGCAGCGACACCAGCAGCTGGACCGGCAGCACGGCCACGATCGACCTGGATCCGGGCGAGACGATCACGGTCCGCTTCCACAACACGCAGTTGGGCCAGATCATCGTCGAGAAGCAGACACTGCCGGACGGCAGCCCGCAGGCGTTCAACTTTACGCCCAGCTACGGCAGCGGCTTCAGTTTGACCGACGGCCAGACCAGCAACAGCGGCTACTTGACGCCGGGCAGCTACACGGTCAGTGAACTCGTGCCGACGGGTTGGTCCCTGAGCAACGTGCAGTTTGTGACCAGCGACGGCAGCGACACCAGCAGTTGGACGGGCAGCACGGCCACGATCGACCTGGATCCCGGCGAGACGATCACGGTCCGCTTCCACAACACGCAGCTGGGCCAGATCATCGTCGAGAAGCAGACGCTGCCGGACGGCAGCCCGCAGGCGTTCGACTTTACGCCCAACTACGGCAGCGGCTTCAGTTTGAGCGACGGCCAGACCAGCAACAGCGGTTACTTGGCGTCGGGCAGCTACACGGTCAGCGAACTCGTGCCGACGGGTTGGTCCCTGAGCAACGTCGAGTTCGTGACCAGCGACGGCAGCGACAGCAGCAGTTGGACCGGCAGTACAGCCACAATCGACCTGGATCCGGGGGAGACGATCACGGTCCGTTTCCACAACACGCAGTTGGGCAGTATTACCGTGATCAAGGACGCCGTGCCCGACGATCCTCAGGACTTCGACTTCACAGTCACCGGCACGGGACTAACGCCTTTCAGTCTGGATGACGATGCGGATCCAACGTTGAGCAACACGCAGACATTCACGGGCCTGCTTCCCGGGGTATACACGATCACGGAGACGGCCGTCGCGGGCTGGACGTTGACGAACATCGTGATCGGCGGTGCGGTCAGCGCGGGCATCAGCGGCAGCACGGCGACCATCAATCTAGCGGCCGGAGAAACCGTGTCGGTCCGTTACACCAACGTGGTGACTCCGGCGTTCACGGGCGTCAAGTACTACGACGCCAACGAAAATGGCGGGCGGGATGTGGGCGAACCGGGCCTGCCGGGCTGGACGATCGAACTGTACGCGGACGTGGACAACAACGGCATCTTCGATCCCAATGGGCCGTTCGGCGTGGTCGGTGCCGACGGCGACCCGATCGCGACGGCGACGACCGACGCGAACGGCAACTACAGCCTGGGGTCGTTGAACCTGCCTTCCGGCAGGTACTTCATCCGCGAAGTGATCAAAATGGGGTGGAAGCAGATCAGTTCGCCGACCTACTACACCGTCATGTTCTCGCAAGGGACTGCCTATCCCACGCCGCTGGACTTTGGCAACGCCTCGTGCGTGACCGATCTGTTCGTGCCTGACGGACAGCGGATCGTGACCGCGTATCGAGACGGTTTGTTGACGCTCGTGCTGTCGCAAGGCACGTTCACGGTGACGCGGGTCGACAACGCCGCTTTCGACGCTTACGACGGCGCGGGCGGCGTGCTGGCAGGCGTCACCGGCGTCAGCAGCGTGCCGGACGCCGCAGGCCAGCGCGTGGACATCCTGATCGGCGCCAACGACTACCTGCACGACGGCGCGCATCCGACGCCTCCCGGCACGCAATTCATCGTGGACATCATGGGCTCCAGTGGCGCCGGAGCGTTGGGCGTGTTGAACGCCGTGAATGTCGATGTGGCCGGCAGCCTGGCCTTGATCATCACGGGCACGGAGTGTGGCGAACTGATTGTGGTAGCGGATGATTCTGGCGGAACGGCTTCCGACGCCAAGGCGATCTACTTTGGCGAGGTATCAGGCGACTATGACGGCGGCGCCGACCTGACCTCGACGGGCATCAAGTACAACACGCCGATCATCGACGCGATGTTTGGGATCCCGACGATCTCGCGGGTGGAGGTTTATGCCGGAGACGGCGACGATATCATCCGGATCACGGACGAGATCGTCCAGCAGACAACCTTGGACGCAGGACCGGGCAATGACAACGTTCGCGCCGGTTCCGGCCGAGCCTACATCGCCGGGGGCGCGGGCCACGATCTGCTGATCGGCGGTGCGGCGGACGACATCGTCTACGGCGGCGCGGGCCACGACCGGATTTATGGCGGCGCCGGAGCCGACCGCGTGTATGGCGACGCGGGCGACGACTGGATCGCGGGCGGCGACGGGGACGACCCGCTGCTCCGCGGCGGCGATGGCAACGACCGCATCTCCGGCGGCAACGGACGCGACCGCCTGTACGGCGACGCCGGCTTCGACACGCTGTACCGCGACACGTTGGACTATCTGGTCGACGTGGGTGCGGGCGGAGGTACGATTAACTCGACGCCCCCGGATCCTGTCGAGCAGGACCTGCTGGACCTGCTCACCAAGTACTGGAACGACCTGGACGCCGACGCCAACGACACGCTCGACGAGCTGATCAATTCGATCTTGCCGTGATGGTCTCCGTCCGCGTGAAACGTCAACGCCCCCGGCCTTGGGGCCGGAGGGGCGTTTTTTCGCGAATAACCGTCTGTCGCCGTCGACCCTCAATCTCAGAGGCAGCACCGCGTAAGCGAGGATCCTGCACGGATTTCCTCGCTTGCGCGGTGCGTTTACGCGCTGAACCCTACTCCTGAACCTCGGCAGCCTTCTTCGGCACCGCGCGGTTGACGACCGAACCCAGGTTGTTCAACGACGCCATCTGGAGATAGGTCAATTCCAGTTCATCGCTCTTGGCGAGTTCCGCGATCTTCTCGGCGGCCAGACTCTTGATGCGGGGGCGGGTGGCGCCCAGGAAACCGCCCAGATTCCGTTTCTCGCCGCCGGGCATGACGATCTGAGCCTGCATCGGCTCCAGCAGGTTCAGTTCCTTCAGCTTTTTGCAGTAGGCCTGCGTGCGCACGAACTGGGCCTGATAATCGCTCAGGAACTTCAGCATGTTCTGCAAATACTCTGTCTGGTTTCCCGCGTCGTCGAACAACCGCTGGCCCCGTCCTTCGCGATTGCAGCCGGACCAGTCCTCGTCGATGCACAGCGTAAACTGGGAGGCATCTTGGCTTTGGGCAAACACAAAAGGATACCGTCGCACAAAGGCCGGAATGTAGTCGGCTTTCCACGCGTTGTTTTCGTCCAGATACAGGTTCTGCGAGTCGGCGACTCCCAACACCACCACGGGTGCGACCGCCTCGTCCGTGCCCGCAAAAACAATCGTGTACTCCCGCGCCGCCAGCGGGATCTCGACAGCGGTCAACGGCACGGAATTGACTTTGGCGGCAAAGCTGAAATCAACTCGCTCGATGCTCAAATCGCGGTGATTCTGCGTGGAGACCGGAACAACCTTGTCATAAAACAGCATCTGCGTCATCGTGGGAAATCGCCTTTATTCTTGAGAAGTGACTTGAGCAATTGTTTGTCCGCCGAACGGCGCCCGCCGCGGCGTCGTGATGGCGACCCCTGCGTCGAACCGCGCCCGCGGATCGAGGGTGCACCGCCACCATCCAGTAAAACTACATCTTCTGCCGACGGAGATCGTGCGCATCACGCGGTTTGTGAAATGCCTGAGAGAAACAGGCTCCCGTAGTCCGACGGTTTTAGTTGGGAAAGTTTTGACGACTACACCCCCAGCGTATTTCGGATTATATTACCTCAGCTGGGCCTCAGACAAGGGCCGTTCCGGAAAATGCTTACAGGAGCTTCATCGACATGCGTCTTCACAACCTGACCGCGGCCCTCGTGCTGGGCCTCTCGATTCTTGTTCTTGCCACCCCATTCGTGGCGGCCGCCGACTGGCCGCAATTCCGCGGTCCCGGCGGACGCGGCCAGTCCAGCCAAACGGGTTTGCCCACAAAATGGGATGCCGAAACGAAAGTCGTCTGGAAAACCGAACTGCCGGGTCCCGGAGCATCCTGCCCCGTGACGCTGGGCGACCAGATCTTCTTGACGTGCTACAGCGGCTACGGGGTAGACGAAAGCAACCCCGGCGACGCGAACCAGCTCCAACGGCACTTGCTGTGCCTGAACGCAGCAGACGGCCGGATCCTCTGGAACGTCCAGCAGCCTTCCACACAAAAAGAAGGCGCTTACCAGGGATTCACCGCCCTGCACGGCTACGCGTCCAGCACGCCGGCCGTCGACGCGGATGCGGTCTACGTCTTTTACGGGGCCAGCGGCGCAGCGGCCTATTCGCATGACGGCCGGCAACAGTGGCTGACCTCCTGCGGAACCGATACCCACGAGTGGGGTTCGGCGAACTCGCCCGTGCTGTACGAAAACCTGGTCATCATCAATGCTAGCGTGGAAAGCAGAGCGTTGATCGCCCTGGACAAGAAAAGCGGCCGGGAAACCTGGCGTCAAGGCGATATGGAGATGTCGTGGAGCACGCCCGCCTTGGTCAAGACCGGCGGAGGCTGGGAATTGGTCGCCCAGGTCAAGGGCAAGATTCTCGGGTTGGATCCCGCCACCGGCGAACCGCTGTGGTCCTGCCAAGGGATCGATGACTACGTTTGCCCAAGCGTGGTCGCCGAGGGCGACGTGGCCTATCTGATCGGTGGACGTCGCGCCACGGCAATCGCCGTCCGGGCCGGGGGCCGCGGCGATGTCACGGCCACGCACAAGCTGTGGGAAATCAACAAGGGATCGAACGTTTCGTCGCCCGTCTACCATAACGGCCACCTGTACTGGGCGCACGACAGCCGCGGAACGGTGTATTGCGTCGATGCCCAGACCGGCAAGGATCTGTACGAAGAGCGTTTGAGCCCCAGGCCTGGCAGAATCTACGCCTCGCCGCTGGCTGCCGACGGCAAACTGTACTACGTCAGCCGCGAAGCGGGTGTGTTCGTGGTGGTGGCTCAACCGCAATTCGAGTTATTGGCCCACAACACGATCGCCTCGGACCCCAGCGTCTTCAACGCCTCGCCGTCTGTCGCGGACGGCCGCCTGCTGTTGCGCAGCGACCGGGCGTTGTACTGCCTGGGCGAGTAACGCCCCCCGCAGGCTCGGAATCTGGCCGCCAGCAACCGCAGGCGTTTCTGGCGGCGGAGCCTGCCATCCCGCTATCGATGCCATGCAGGAGCCAGAAAGCCCGTGGCTTCCTCGAACGTGGCTTTCCGCCGGAAATCGGCTGGATCATAAGCTGGATCGTTGGGATCCGGACTGACCCACTGGGGATGCTGGCGGCCGAAATAGCTGCCGTAGAACTGATAGTTGCTGTCCACCCAGCGGCTCAGGATCATCAGTTCCCACGGGGTCAGCATCCGGGAATGATCGTCTTTGGCGTTCTTCGGGTGCGCGGCGTTGGTCAAGATGTCCATCATCGGACTGGTCGGGCATCCCAGTTGCCGTGGGGGCAGATAGCCTCCGTTGTGATTTCCTCGGTCTCCCCACAGGAATGAGGTGAACTCGGGAATGATCGGACCGGCCAGTTGTTTCCGAGCCAACTCTTCGTACGACGTGTTGTAGAACTGGGTGACTTCGCCGCTCAGCCTCAGCCCGTCGGCCGGATCGCTCGCCCCGTGGCACGAAACACATTTGGCATCCAAGATCGGCTGGATATCGGTGGGGTAGTGAATGACCTGGCCCGCTTGGCCGTCCCCACCGTTTTCGACCAGATCGCACGGTTGCGGCTCGAGAACGCTCGGCGCCCGCAGCAGGGCCAGCGGCGTTCCGGCAGCGGCCACTGCGGGCGTGCGGTTGGATTGGCCGTGACAGCCCGTGCAGGAACGGACTTCGCCCGCGGCGTAATTTACGTAGGTCCGCTCCCGTTGCAATTCCCGGAAGTTCTCGTCCAAGGCCTGCAAGAAGATGGCCCGATTGGCCGGCACCAGGAAATGAGCGGAACCGTCTGCTTCCACAGGCACGACGCCCCATTGGACTCGCGGCCACAGAGCCGCCTTCCAACTGGAACTGCTCAACGACGGATTCCAGCGTCTGCCGGTCGACCAGTAACGCGGCAGGGCTTCGTTGATTCGCAACCATTTGACCTCTCCCGGCTCGACTCCATCCATCCCCTGATAGATGTCGGTCAGGAAGCAAACGGCTTGATCGTCGGCCGCGGCATTTGCATCGCGCGCGGGCTGGACGGCGGGCGGCACGGACCGCGTGACCAGCGGCAGGGGATGCCAACAAGACAGTTCTGCATCGGCATGCACGAAACGATGGCTGCCTTCGAGATCGATCAGGTACAGCGCATAGGCGTTGGCAACCTCCTTGTAATGATCGTCCGGATTGACCTTGTAGGACACGAGAAACTCGCGATCACTGACCGGATAAGGATGGCTGTACAGATGACCTTTCTGACCGTTCCGGTCATGGACGTACTCGCCTTGTTCGCTCAAGAAATGCCAGCCCGGTTCCGTCCGCCGTTCGACGAACACGTGCGGCGTAAGGTTCGTGACGGAATATCGCGGATCCCCTTGGACGTAATCCGGCTGGTGCGGATCCGGACCGCGGAAACGGACTCCCTTGCCGAAATCAACCAGCATGACCGCGCCCACACAACCGCCTTGCGGAAAATGGCAGGTTCCCACGCACACAAAGCGATGACTGTGACCGGGCAGCGGCTGAGGGTACATGTAGACGGTCGTCGAATCGTCGGCCACACCGTACAATCCCAGGGGCCGGGTTCCGTCGGGATTCATGGTCCAAATGGTCTTGGCAACCCGAGCGCCCTTGTCGACGTATTCCCAGCGATGGTACATGACTCGGCCGTCATCCAGGACCACCGGGCAGAATTCGCTGACGGGACTGCGGGTCAGCTGTTCGATCCGGGAGCCGTCCGACTCCATCCGGTGCAAAGTGGGAGCCACCAGGTGCGAGGACCCGCCGCACAGCACGGTGTGTTCGGACCGCGTCGAGGAGAAGATGATCTTGCCGTCCGGCAAGTAACAGGGATGGATATCGTCGGTGTGCCAGGACGGGTGCCAGCGCGCCGCCTTGTCCGCCTCGTCCTCTGCCGGAAACGAAATCTGCCGCAGTCCCGTGCCGTCGGTTTGCACTTCCCAGATGCGAAACCCAGCGCCCGGATCTTGTCGAAAGTCGAACAGGATCTTGCAGGCGTCAAACGACAGACTGATGTACCCGATAAAGCCTTTGCCGCCAGGCAAGTCGGCGGCAGTGACCACCGGCCGTTCCGCTCGCGTCCGCAAGTTGTAGATGTAAATGCCGTTGTCGGGCAGAAACCGGTCCGGACTGGTGCCGTTGTTGATGTCCGTGTAGTAATGGTCCGACGAGTACGGCTTGCGTTTGACAAACACGATCTCGTCAAACCCCAGGGCCTCGGGATCGACGGGCGTCGTTGCGGGCACCCGCGGGCTCGACGGCAAGACGCTCGGCAGCATCGCCAATCGTTCCTCTGCGTCTGCCGCCCGCGTGGCCGCCGCCACCAACACGGCGGCCAGCGTGACGGACAGGACGCATAAACAGCGTATGAATTTTCGTTTCGGCATGGCTTTTCCTCGATTTTGACAAAGAACGCGGAAAGGTCAAAAAAGCTCGCGGAAGCATCTTCGTCGGCAGCGTCACGGAAAGAACACGGGCACGGCCCACTTGCCCAGCGAGATCTTATCGCCCGTGGCACAATCCTTCTGATACAGTGTACAGAAATTGGCGGCGCTGATTGGGTTGAACAAGCGCACTTCCGGCAAGGCAACCTTTTTGAACCCCTGGTCCAGCAGCGTTTGCGTTTGGCTGTCCCGGTTGCGGTCGGGGTCGGGCGTGAGGACGTACACCGTGCCGGCTCGGCTGCATCGCAGTTCCTTTTGTCCATCCAGTTTCACACGCAGGAAATGGACTCCTTTTAGCGCGGCGGGCAGTTCGCTCAGCACGTAAGCGCGGTCGGTGAACAGCAACTCGCCGACGGTCAGCGCGCCCGACGGCGCGTCTTCGGCAGTCAGTGCACCAGGGTTGTCCTTGCGCAGCGGTTCGCCATCCTCGTTGGCTGCGACCGGCGGCGGTTCGGGCTTGGGCCGCTCGAGTCCGCCCGAAGCCTCGCTCACCAGTTGCCGCAGACGCACCGCGTCCGTGACCGGCTCGCCCGCGGCCGCGTCCTCCTCGCGAAAGGCTGCGATCAGGATGTGCCGGTCGCCGGTGCGGCTGTAGTCGTAGATGATCCGAATCAGACCATCGGCGGTCTGTTGGCCATCCGGATACGAGACGCCAGAACGCTCGTCGAGCAGCAGGCCGCCGCCCCAGGTGTTCCCGTCGTCGGTCGAGAGGAACGCCGTCAAGTGCGAGCGTCCGGTCCGCTCGCCTATCGGGCCGTGCTTGACCAACAGCAAGTTGCCCGAATTCAGGCGTGTAATGAAGAACCGCGCGCTGGGATGCGCGATGGCCGACGGGGTCAGTTCCGGCCACGTGCGGCCGCCGTCGGTGGAAATGCTTTCGCCGATGCCATAGTTCGTGCGGGCCAACAGCCACAGCGAACCGTCCTTGCGCTCGATGAACATGTGTTCGTCAAAGGCGCGGACGGCGACGGGCACATGGCAGGCCCCGCGGATCGTCCACGTCTGGCCTCGGTCCGCCGACACGACCATCTTGGCGCTGTGGTCCGTCTGACGCCAGGTCGAGGCGGGCAGCACCCACTCGCCGCTGCTCAACACCAGCGGCTTGCACATCATCACGCCGTCGGTGACGCGCACCGGCGGTCCCCAAGCCGCTTGCTCGGATTCCGGTTCGGCCGTCTCGATGTACCACACGCCACCAATGGTCGAGTTGTGTCCTTGGGTCTGAGCCCAGAACATGCGGAGCTTGCCGTCGGGCCCCATCCACAGTTCGGGATCGAAAGTCCGCAAGGGGCCCTCGCCGTCCGGGTCCACGACCAGCACCTCGCGCCACGTGGCACCGTTGTCGCCGCTGGTGCTGAGCACCACGTAGTTGTTGTGATCCTCGCCGGGAGTCTTGCCCGCGTACCAGTTCGCCCACAGCCGTCCGCCGGGCGCGACGGCCATGCTGGGAATGCCTTGAAACGCCCGGTTGGTAACCGCGTGCTGCGGCTGCGGCGGACCGACGTATTGCGGCGGGGCCAACTGCGGCGGTTCGTCGCACATGCCGGAAACGGCCCAGGCGAGAGCAACGAGCGGGAGCATCAACACAGATCGGCGGAACATCATCGGAGTTTCTCCTCATGGAAAGTTGGAGTCCAGGCAATCGCCTGTCGAAGCAGCCTCAAGGCCGGACCCCAGCCTGCGCACACAGCCCACAGGCTCAGACGTACAGAATTCAATTTTGCCGGACAAGCCGCTTGCCACATGGTCGAGTTGATACCCGGCAAAATTGAATTCTGTACGTCTGAGCCCCAAGGTCCCCGTATTGTTTCTACTGAGCGCCCCCTGGTCAAGAGGCCGGATGCTGACTAGCCTGGGCAGCATGCCGAATCGCGACTGCCATGCCATGCGCCAAGAGACGAACGAAGGTTCCTGTGCCGCGCGGAATCCCGAGCCCGACGGCGCGGTGCCCGCGGCCGCCTGGAAGACGCAGTTTCGCCGCCGCATCCTGTCCTGGTTTCGCGCGAACGCCCGCGATCTGCCGTGGCGCAAAACGCGCGATCCGTACGCGGTGTGGGTCAGCGAAATCATGCTCCAGCAGACACAGGTCGCCACCGTGATCGGCTACTTCGAGCGTTTCCTGGCCGCCTTTCCCGCGATCGCGGACTTGGCCGCGGCGGACGAACACGAGGTGCTGCGGCTGTGGGAAGGGCTCGGATACTACCGCCGCGCGCGCCAGCTGTACGCGGCCGCGGCGGTGATCGTCGCCGAGCATCAGGGACGTTTTCCCCGAGAGATCGACCAGATCCGCAGCTTGCCGGGCATCGGCCGCTATACGGCCGGCGCCATCGCCTCGATCGCCTGGGATGCGCGCGAACCCATTCTCGAAGCCAATACCGTCCGCCTGTTCAGCCGCCTGTTGGCCTATCGCGGCGACGCGGCCAGCAGTGCCGGCCAACAGCGATTGTGGGCCTTTGCCGCCGCGATCCTGCCGCACAAGCACGTCGGCCTGTTCAACCAGGCGCTGATGGAGTTGGGCAGCGAAATCTGCACGCCGCGGAATCCGGCCTGCGACCGCTGTCCCGTGCGGCCCTTGTGCCCAACATGCCGCGGCGGGTGGCAGGCCCAGATTCCGGCAGCGGCGCGGAAGCCCCAGTACGAGGACCGCCACGAAGCGGCCGTGGTCGTGCGACGTGGCCATCGCGTCGCGCTGCGCCGCTGCGGACCCGATGAACGCTGGGCCGGCCTGTGGGACTTTCCTCGCTTCCCGCTCACCGCTCGCTCCGGCGACGCCTTGAACCGAGAATTGGAACTCGCCACGGCAGAACGAACCGGGTTGATCGTCCGCGTGGGGCGCAAACTGGCCACAATCAAGCACGGCGTGACCCGGTTCCGCATCACCCTGGTCTGCTACGAAGCCGAGTGCGCGGGCGGACGCTTGCTCCGCGACCGCGACGTCCGCTGGGTCGATATCAGCGACTTGGGACAATACCCGCTCAGCGTCACCGGCCGCCGGATCAGTCGCCTGCTGGGCTGAAGGCGACCCGCAACGGGAGGCCGCGGGCTTGTCCCGACTAGGCTCTTGTCTGCTTTTCGAGGAAGCCATCGCCTCCGCGAAAAATATGCCGGCCGAGGCAATCGCCTTTCACTTCATCTTTCGCTTCATCTGACAGGGAGATTAGGTGTTGTGATCGTCTCCAGCTGGGCGTTGAACGAGACGGACCGTTCTTGGCGGGTGCTCACGCGGCAAACTCTTCGGCAACCTCCATCGCGATCGCTGCCCACTCCCACAATCGCTGCGGCTGGTAGCGGACCGTCGAGATGTCCTTCATGATCAATTCGACGTGACAGCCGCGGGCGACTTCGAGGAACTCGACGATTTCTTGCCGAGCCCGCTGCGGCTGCCAATCGTCCTCGGCCAGAATCGCCGGATTCGGCTTGCGGCTCAGCACATAGTCCGTGCCGACTTGGCGAACCACGCGGTGGGAATCGCATCGCGGGCTGACCGAGAGCTTGCGGAGGTTGGGCATCTTTCGCAACAGGTCAATCTTCTGATGCAACGGCTCGCAGCAGCCATAGTAAGTCAGCCCCCAACGTTCCAGCCACCGCACATCATGCCGCAGGGCAAATTCCCAATGCATCTGCGGCGAGACCTCGGAAAATACCTGGGCGTTCGAGCAGCCCCACATGTTGTGCGGCCGGATGTAATCCGGATCGTAATCCGCTCCCGGCAACTCGCGCGTGTAGCCGTAGCCGCCGGAGCCGACGCGGGTGTTGTTGCAGTCCAAGGCCAATGCGTTCAGCGCCACGAATTGATCCAGCTCGACCATCCAAGCGTCCACCATCCGCTCGACCGCCGCGTTGACCAGGTCGGGACGCTCGATCAAGTCCATCATCGCCTCCTGGATGCCCCACCAGCGGCACAGATAATCCCAAGGCGTGAACCAGATGTGCGTCTGGCCTTGCTTCCGCACCGGCAGGATGCCGCCGAACACGTCGCACATCGCCGCGTAACGATATTGCGTGGCCGCTTCGTTATGCGTCACCACGGGCATGCGGATTTTTTCCAAGTCCGCAAAGTCGCGAATCTGAATGTGGAAATGCCTCGATACGATGTCGCTCGTTTCGTCGGTCTTGACCACATCCACATCTTCGATGATGCCGAAATCCGTGCTGTGGATCGCCAACGGACACGCCAGGAAATCACTGACGATCATATCGCCGGGCAGGTGCCGCCATTGGTACAGCGTGCGGCGCAATTCCCGCTCCAAGTCCCGCGCCCAGGGATGCTGCGTCAACAGCGTCAACTCGTCGTCGACGTTCATCTCGTGCCAGGGGATCTCGTTGATCCAGACCATCGGCCGCTCGGACTGCAGATCGTTCAGCTTTTGCCACCGCTGAGCCTTCTCCTGGTGTATCGGCAGCGCGGCGATCGGTGCCAGTTCCTCCGCCAAACGGCGCAAGACGTCCTGGTCCCGCTGCCGCAGCTTGATCTCTTCCGCGATCGGCGGCGGTTCGTAATGGCTGGGATCGTGTAACATCGAAGATCTCCTCCCTGGTGCGGCCTTCAACGGCACTCCGCACCTTTACAGGGGTGGTTCCTCCACCGCTCCCTACCTCCCCACGAAGGTGCCGCCGGTCAGTTGGGCCATCGTGCGCAGGAAGGTGGAGAAGTTCGGGTCGAAGTAATTCCCCAGGCCGACGGCATTGATGGGGATGTCGGCGTGCTGGCGGCAGAGCGCATAGATCTGCTCGACGGCTTCCGCGTTAAAACGGTTGGCGCTCTCGTAGGTCGGCGCCCCGTCGGAGAACAGGATGATCGAGTCGATGCGGTATTGGTAAGCCAACTGCATGGCCGCCAGCGTGTTGGTCCAGCCCTCGGGCTTGACGGATTTGAGGTACTCCAGCAACTGGGCGCGGTTGTCCGCACCCTCGGGGCCGCTGACCTGCAACAGCGTACCGTCAGCCGGAAAGGCCTTCACCCCGGACGAGAACACGATCAGCACACACTCGTCCACGTCCAGGTGGTCCAGCCAGGCCAACGAAATCCGCCGCACTTCGTCCCAACGTCCATCCTGGGTCATGCTGCCGGAAGCATCGAACAGGAAAGCGATGCGTTTCAAGCCGCCGCGCAAACCGATCAGTTCGCGATTGACGCTGGCTTCGCGGCTGCGCTGCTGCTGCACTTGCGATTGGGCCGTTTGCAGATCGTCCAGGGCGTTGGCCAACTGGGTCTTCAACGCTTCGACTTGCAGCGCCAACAGGCTCTTTTTCTCATCGAGATCCTGCACATAGACGGCCGCTCGGCGGAGCCGGTCCAGGTAGTCGTCGCGGGTGGCCGCCACTTCCTTGGCCTGCGTCTCGGCTTGCTCGGCCCGCGACACCGCGGCTCGCATCTGTTGGGTCGAGTCGGACTGGTCGCTCTTCTGCCGCTCCAAGGCCCGGGCGAGCAGTTCCTCCAAGCTTTGCGTCTTGGCTGCGGCCGCTTGTTTCAGTTCGGCCAGGCTCATTTCGCTGGCGCCTACCTGCTGTTCCAGCTTCGCCACCCGTTCCGCCAACGCCTTGGCCTGCTGGTCCAGCACGTCGCGTTCTTTCTGCAAGTCGTCGCGCGACGCCACCAGATCGTCGCGTTCCTTCTTTTGCTGCTGCAGTTGGGCAGCCATGCCAGACAGGTTCGCTTCCAGTTTCGTGGTGGTCTGGGAGAATTGAACCTCTTGAGCGCCCTTGTCCTGCAGAAGCTGCGCCAGCTGGGCCTCGACCGTGGTTTTGGCGGCATTCAACTTAGCCAGATCTTCCGTCCGCTGTTGCAGTTCTTGCTGCTTGGTGGCCAGGTCCAGATCGAGTTGCTGGCGGATTTCTTCCAGCGACTGCCGCTCGCGCTGGGTCGTCGCCAGCGAGTTCCTGGTGTCCGCCAGCTGGGTGTTCATGGCGGCCAGTTCTGCAGCGACGCGGCGCACGTCTTTCTGGATGCGACGGTTCTGCTCGGTCAGCGAGAGTTTCTCCCCTTCCAGTTCCGTGTTCCGCTGGCCGCGTTTGACCAAACTGGCCTGCAGAAAAATCGCCACGACCACGACCATGACCACCGTGAACAAGGTCACGTCGTTGCTGGAAATCCAGCCTGCCAAGCCCGCTTCGCCGGAATGGGAGGTCGCCTTTTCAAGTTGCATAAGCCGCCCCCAGATGGGAAGGGATCTCGAACAGGAGCCAACAGAGAAAACGGAGGCTCTGTCTTCTCTGTTTTCTCCTGTACAAACCCGTGCCGTACCGAGTCAATTTAGCCCCGGAAATACAAATACGCGGCCAGGATCCCCGCCAGGACCGCGGCCGAAGCGGCCACTTCGCCCCAGCCCCAGCTGCTCCGCGACAACGCCCGATCCTCGACACTGGTCGTGCCGAACGTCAAGCCTTGAATCTGTTCCAACGATGGCGGTGCCGTCGCATAGCTGACCAGGACCATCACCGCGGAACAGACCAGGAAGATAAACACACTGTAATACTGGAAGTACAGGTTGTTGACGATCCACAAAAAGGAACCTTCCGAATAGCCCTGCTCGAAGCCGGCCAGCCGCAGCGTCACCGGCGTGTCGACGGCCAGACGAAAGACGCCCAAGGCAAACCCGACGATCAGCGCTGCCAGGCATCCCTTGCCGTTCAGCCGCTTCATGAACACGCCCAGAAAGAACACCACAAAGATCGGCGGCGCAAGGTAGCTCTGAACGCCCTGCAAGTAGTCATACAACCCACGGGCGCCCTGAATCACGGGAATCCACATCAGTCCGATGACGACCATCGCCGTGGTGGCGGCGCGGCCCGTCCATACCAATTGATGTTGCGACGCGTGGGGACGGAACTTCTGATACAGGTCCATCGTGAACAGCGTCGAGCTGGCATTGAACACGCCGGCCAGTGAACTCATCAGGGCCGCCAGCAGGCCGGCCACGACCAAGCCCCGAATCCCCGTCGGCAATACGTGCTTGACCATCAGCGGAAAAGCCGCTTGACACTGGTCCGCAATCGGCTTGCCGTTTTCGTCGATCAGGCCTCCCAGGGCTTCGACCTGGCCGGTCTTGGCCAAGGCAAAGCAGATCATGCCGGGAATGATGAAGATAAACACCGGCAGCAGCTTGAGAAAGGCGGCGAAAATCGTGCCGCGACGCGCCTCCCGCTCGTTCGGCGCGCCCAAGGTCCGCTGGACGATGTACTGGTCCGTACACCAGTACCACAAACCGATGATCGGGGCACAGAACAACATGCCCAACCAGGGATAATTGCTGTTGAAATACCAAGCGATCCGCCCGGACTCCTTGACCGGCGCCCAGGTGCCCTCCATCCCCGCCGGTACCAGCGGCTTCCACAAATTGAACATGTCGCTGCCGCACACCTCGCGCAATTGCTCCCAACCGCCCAGGGCTCGCAACCCAAAAAAGGTCACCAACACCGAACCGAAGACCAGGATCAAGGTCTGCATCGCCTCGGTGTAGGCCACCGCCCGCATGCCGCCCAAGATGGTGTACATTCCGGTCAGGACGATCACCGCCACCGAGCCGATCCAAAAGCTGTTGAAGACGGCAAAACCCAGGTCCAAGCGAAGCTCGGGCAGCAGCGTGGCGAAGACGATGCCGCCGGCGAAGATCCCCACCGCGATCTTCGTCAACACGTAGGCGACCAGCGAGATGATGGACAACACCCAGCGGGCCGTGGCGTTGAATCGCCGCTCCAAAAACTCCGGCATGGTAAACACCATCGACCGCGCGTAGAACGGCACCATGACCCAGCCCAACACCAGCAGGCACCAGGCGTGCAACTCGAAATGCGCCATCGCCACGCCGTCGGTACAGCCGGAGCCGGCCAAGCCCACCAAATGCTCGGAACCGATGTTCGAGGCAAAGATCGAGGCCCCGACGACAAACCAACCCAAGTTGCGGCCCGCCAGAAAATAGTCGTCGGCGGTGTCTTTGCCCTTGAGGATAACCCACCAGGCAAGCCCCAGCAGCAACGCAAAATAGCCGCCCACGAAAATCCAGTCGAGGAACTCCATGTTTGTCGCCTTTCCCACAGCCGTCAAAGATCGATTCCAGAAAGGACATTAGACTAAATCACCAGCTTGTCGCAAGCAAGCATGGCAAAGATGAAAAAGTCCAGCTTCGTTCGGGGCCGCGGAAACGCTTCTGCTCGACGGATACGAATTCTCCAAGACGCCTCCTCGCGGGTGCAACAATTGGGTGGATTGACACGGGGGACCGCAGGCCGCAAAATCTTGTTAAGTTACCAAAACTCCAGGAGGTCCGCGTGATTCCCCGCCCCGTGCTCACAATACTGGTGTTCGCTCTGCCGCTGCTGATCGTGACGTTTGCCGTCGTTTTGGGCGTGTCCGCGCTGACGCAAGCGATGCAAGACGAAGCCGGGTCGCGGGTACTCCGCTGGATTTCCGTGGGAGTCCTGGTGCTCGCTGTCATCGACACCCTGCTGCTGTTATGCGCCCTGGGCATGCAGGCCTTGAAGCACGGCGACCACGAAAGAACCCGCGACCCGTGACGCCTTTCCAGCGACAATCATGCCTATCAAGTTTGCCTGTAAGCATTGCGGCGCACGTTTGAGTGTCAGCTCGCGGAAAGCGGGTTCGCAGGCCCAGTGCCCGAAATGCCGGCAGGTGCTAGCCATCCCAGCCCACGCCGAGGGCGGCAACAACGCGGTTACGGGCGCGGCGGAGGCGCCGGTCGAGCGGGCGGTCGAGCGGGCGGTCGAGCGGGCGGTCGAGCGGGCGGTCGCCGTGGGCCGGGCGGCCGACGATCCGCTGTCCCAGTTCTTGGTCTACGATTCGGAAGCGGAACTGATCTATGCTGCCGACGACGAGGAGAGTGCGTCGCAGGCCGGATTCCGCGCATCCCTCGACCCCCACAAGGTCGCCGTTCCGCGGAGTATCTTGTACATGCAAGGCGCGCTGCTGGGCTTGGTGGCCATGACGAGCCTGCTGATCGGAATCTTGGTCGGCCGGGGCCTGTCGGGAAGGACGCCGAGCGAGGACGAGGGGCCGCAGGCGTGCCTCGTGACGGGCGAGGTGGCGCTGCTGGCCACCAACGACGAGACAAGGCCCGACGTCGGCGCGGTCGTGATCCTTGTGCCGCGCGACATGCGGCCGGAACAACAGGCCAAGATGGTGGGACTCCGCCCGCAAGACCCGCCGCCCGCCTCGGATCACGCGGGACTGCAAATCCTGTACGGATTGGGCGGCGATTATACCCGCACGGACGCAACCGGCCGCTTCCAGTTGCGTGTTCCCGACCGCGGCCACTACTTTCTACTTGCCATTTCGGCGCATGCGGGCCAAGACGACCGCGAGCAGCCGAAAGCGACGCTCGCCCAAATCGGCCGCTTCTTTGAACTGACGCCGAAAATGTTCGAGGGGCACGCCATCCGCTGGCAGGAAGAACACGTCCGCCGCGACCGGCAATTGAACATCGTCTTTCCTCGCAACCGTCCGTAACGCGGCTCACGGGCGCAACCCTGCCCCCTTCATTCCGCTTTCCCTCAACTCACTTCCAGTTCGTCCAATTCCTGCAATCGCCGATCGGCGTCAAACGTCGGCAGGGGCAGCGCTTGGGCCAGGGCCAAGGCGTCGGCCTCCTGGAGCCCCGTCTTGGGCCGAGCCACGCCGCGAAACACGCACAGTCCCCGCCGCAAGGCGATGATCTCGCGCCGCGTGCGTCCTTTGGGCGCGTCGGGCCAACAGTTAGGCCGCTCGTCCAAGTCAAAGAATACGGGCACGACCTGACACATGTACCGCCAGTAACCCGGATGATCCGTCTGCAGAAAAAACAGTCCGCCGGGAACCAAGGCTCGACGGACCAACCACAGAAACTCCGGCGTGATCAGCCGCTTGGGAACTTCCCCTGGATCGTAATAGGGCTGCGGATGATAACAGTGGATCTCCGCGACACTGGCCGCCGGCACGTAATCGGCCAGCAGTTCCCGGCCGCCGATCACCGCCAAGCGGATGTTCGTCAACCCGCGCTGATTGGCGCGTCGCGTCGCGTAGCGAATCACCAGCGGCAAGATATCGACGCCCAGGTGGTCGTACTGCGGCCGCCACACGGCGCTGCCGATCAGATAACGGCCGTTACCGCATCCCAGATCCAGCACGACCGGCGCATGACGGCCGAACAGCACCCCCCAATCCAGCGACCCCCCTTCGGGAAGTCGCTTCAGCGCGGTGCGTGTCCAAGCCTCCGGCGCGAGGATCTCGCCCGGAAACGGCACTCCAAACTCGCGCTCCCGACGCCGACGCTGCGGTGATTCCACGATCGCTTCGACTCCCTGCTCGATGGACGGTCATCCCAGATCACGATTCGGAAAGTGTGAACTCCGGCGACTCGCCCGTCAACGGCTGGCACTGAACTTGCCCAGACAGGCCCAACCGGCCCCGTCGCGATTTCTTGCGGTGTTGCGGTTGCAGGGGATAGCCGTTTGGGCGAAGATAGGTCGCACGCGGATTGACAAAAAAACGCAGCGGAAGCGAGGGCCTCCACGTGTTACCTCGCGGACGCTTGGGATTACCAAGAGAAGGAGAAACGACATGAGATTCCCAATCGTAGCGTTGCTAGCAACGCTGGCTTTCGCCGTGCTGACGGGCAGGACAGAGGCCGCGGAACAAGGGGCCGACCTGTTTCGCGCAGGAGAAACTCAACTGGCTTCCGGCGATCTGCCGGGCGCGTTGCAGCAGTTCGCCGGGGCGGTCCGCGCCGACCCGGCGAATCAGCGGTACATGCAGCAGTATGCGATGCTGCGGCAAGTGCTGATGATGCGGGCCAGCTTGCCGAAAGAAACGGTCCCTGCACAATGGGAGTACAAGGCCCGCGCGCTGCATACGTTCTTCGTCAATCACGGACTGTACGCGGATGCGCTCGAGGTCGGGCGGCAGCTGCACTCCAAGTTGAACAACGGCTCGTCGGCGTTGCTGCTGGCCGAAACGCAATTGGCGATGAACCAGCCAGCGGACGCGGCCGAAGTGTTGGCCGCCTTGCCGACGGCCAAGCACACGGTGGCGACCAAGGCCCTGCACGGCCTGGCGGCTGCTCGGCAAGGCAAGCCGGACGAGGCCAAGAGGATCGCCCAGACGATTCAGTTGACCAGTGCCGAGGGACCGGGAGCGGTGTACGCCGTAGCTCGGCTTCAGGCGGCCATCGACGATGGCGAGCAGGCCTGCCAGCTGCTGGTCCGCTGTTTCGAGTCGGCGGCGCCGAGCCGCCTGGCGGGATTCAAGCAACACGCGCAGACAAGCCCGGAATTCTCCGGCTTGGCAGGCGACGCCCGTTTCGTTGCGGCGCTGCGAACGGCATCCAAGGTCTCCGAGTCGGCATGCAGCGGCGGCACCAGCTGTGCCAGCTGTCCGATGCGCAGCAAGTGTGCGTCGGGCGAGAATTGAGAGAGATGCCATGACACGGATGCGGCGAACGATCCAATTCGGTTTTCTCCTGATCGTGCTGGTCGGGGTCTTTGTGATCGGGGGCAATTGCGAGCGGTGGTGTCCGTTCGGCGGCGTCGAGGCGTTGTACACGTACCTGCACGAGGGCAACCTGGTCTGCTCGCTGGGCACGGCCAACTTTTTCATCCTGGGCGGCGTGCTGGGGATGACGCTGTTGATGCGCCGCGCGTTCTGCGGGTATGCGTGCCCGATCGGGACGATTTCGGAATGGCTGTACGCCGTGGCCCGCCGGCTGCGATTGCCGCCAGTCCGCGTCCCGCTGTGGCTGGATCGCCGTCTGGCATGGCTGAAGTACGGCCTGCTCGCCGTCATTCTGTGGTTCACCTGGCAAACCGGCGAGTTGATCTTTCGGGGCTTCGACCCGTGCTATGCCTTGATCAGCCGGCACGGGGAAGACATCACGGTTTGGACCTACGTCGCGGCGGGCGCAGTGGTGCTGGGGTCGCTGTTCCTGATGCTGCCTTTCTGCCGTTGGCTGTGCCCGCTTGCCGCCGTCTTGAATCCGTTCTCACGATTTGCCCTTGCGCGGGTCCGTCGCGACGTCGAATCGTGCCGCGATTGCGGGGTGTGCGGGAAACGCTGTCCGGTCGCCATTCCGGTCGATCAAGTGACACAAGTCACCCACGCGCGCTGCATCGCTTGTCTGCAGTGCGTGGAAAGCTGTCCGGATCGCCGGACACGGTCCCTGTCGTGGGGCCCGCCGCGGCACAGCAAGGCCGGCTGGCCGCAAATCACGATCGTGTTGACGGTGCTGCTGTGCACTTCGGCCGCCGTCGCCGCCTCGTACCTGTTCCCCTTGCCGTCGTTCGTCAAGACGCGGGGGACGCCGCCCGCCGAGACCGCCGAACTGCAGCTGCGGATCGGCAACGTGGCCTGCCGCGGCAATGCCAACTTGCTGGTCTACTTCCTGGAACGCGACGACATGTTCGAGGTTCCGGGGTACCTGAAAATCGAGGCCTGGCCCAGTCCGGATATCGCGCAAGTCCGCGTGACCTACGATCCGACTCAGGCCGACGAGTCCCGCATCCAACAAGCGATCATGGAGCCGTATTACGAGCTTGCCGGCGAGCGGTGGCGCATGTCGCCGTTTGGCGTCCAAGGCTACGACCCGCTGGCGGAGATACTTACCCCTTGAGCGGATATGGCGGCGATGACGACATACCGATGACGAAGGCCGGTGACGAGCGTCGCGTGTACCGAAAGACGCTTGATGTTACAATGCCAGCATGAACTCGGCCGTTCCGATCTCCCGTTCGGTCATCCGTTACCGCCGCTGCGGTTGGGCGATTTCGTTCGTGGTTCACGCAGCGATGGCGGGGGGATTGCTGGCCGGAAGTTTTCTGCCCTGGTGGGCAGCGGACGGGGCGGGACGCAATGCCCGGACGATCCACGTCACGATGGCCGCTGGAGAGACGGCGGAGGAACCGCCACCGCAGGCGGCGCCCGAGGTGCGGATCGTGAGCGATCCGGCCGACGTCACTGCGGACATGATGCGGAATCGACTGCAGGAAGTCATCGCGGAATCGGAAGCGATGCCGGAGGCCGACAAGCTGGCCAAGTTGGATCTGCTGTCCGAGCGTTTGCAAGACGTCGCCGACGAACCATCGCTGCGGCGATTGTCCGGTACGATGCAGGCGCTGCTGGGCACGAAACCGCGAGCCGCCCAGCCCGCCCGGGAACCGCCGCGCGGGGAATTCGATTTCGACACGGCCCAATTCCACGACATCCAACGTTACCCGAAACAGCCCGCCGGCTTCCGCTACGTGACCACCCTGCTGGATGGCGAAGGTCGGACGCTGGAGGTCGAGGTGAGCGAGCAGGAGGGCCAGCCCGTTTACGAGACCATGCAGAGGATCAAAGCCAATCCGCTGCTGGAGCAGGTCTACCGCCAGATCGTCATGCCGCTGCTGGACCAGCTGATGGCCGGCGTGAAACAGGCCCAAACGCCCTGACCCAGGCTCAGACGTACAGAATTCAGTTTTTGCGGAGAGATGTGTATCCTTGGGGTTGTCGGTCTGCCCGCAAAAACTGAATTCTGTACGTCTGAGCCCTTTCCCCCCCGCAAACGGCTCGCCCTCAGAACGCGATGACACCGCGCGCCAGCAACGTATCGTCAGGACAGAACGGGATCGGCTGCGAAGCGAATTCGATCTCGCGCGAGAAGACATAGCCGCCTTCGAGTCGAAAGCCCGCACCGCCATCCCGCTTCAGCTCCCAGCCCAGCATGATCCGCCAGTCTCGCAAGATCAGCACGTCCGGATCGCCCGCCACGTCCACAATGGACCAGCTGTTGCCGCCGAAGCCGCCGGCCAGGTAAAGCCAGTTCTCAAATCCCGGGCCCCACGTCAGACGCCGTGCAAGTTTGGTTTGCGGAAACACCAACTCGAAATTCAGGTCATCGCTGGGCTTCCAAACCACTCCTGCCGCCGGGATCAGCTTGGTGTCGTGACGGTTGATGTACAGCACGCCCAACACCAATTGCACCCGATCCGGTGTCCAATCATAGCGCGCAATCGCTCGGCCGGTGAGCCGAAACCCATCGTCCTCGCCCTGGAAATCGCTATACCAGCCCGCTCCCACCGACAAGATGCCTTGCAGGCGGGAACCGAAGCGGGGCATCCAAATCAGATCCAAATTGGGCCCATACAGCGTGCCGGGCAGTGCGGCACACGAGGGACTGTTCGGGAATTGCATGTCCAGCGCCGGCACGATCACCAACGGCATGTCCGTCGTCGGAGCGGGCAGCGCAAAGGCGGCGAACAGCTCGGTCTCGAAGATGCCCAGTCCATCGCCGCCGTCCGGAAAAATTTCGGTAGCCGTGAACGAGATCTTTTGAAAAAAGCCGTTCTTGTGGGATGTCAGCGCAGGACTTTCAGCCGGCAACACCTCCTCCGGCACCCGAAACTCGCGAGGATCGCTGGCTAGCAACGCCTGCGGCCCGTCGACGGCGGTCCAAGGCAGCAGCGTTTCGGTCGCATCCACCGGCGGCAAGTGACGGATGATTTCCGGCTGCTGGCTGCGACTGTCCCGACTTGCTTGGAGCAAGGCAGCCAGCGCGAGGACGGCGACTCGCAGCCACCTCGCCACACGGCACCCCTGGTCCGGTCTCGTGGAGACCGACCTTCGCGTCGCGGCAGGACGCGTTGGCGAGTTCCGCAGGCTGGGGACCATCGGGACTTCAGAAAGCAAAGCCGCCTCGCAGCATCCAGGTGTCGTTCAGCGAGTACTGCTGGACGGGCACGACCAGGACCATTTCGCGATTGAACACATAGCCGACTTCGAAGAAGAGTCCCCGCTGCCCGACGCTGCTGTTGGCCTGCGGCCCCAACTCGATGCCGATCGACACGCGCAGATCGTTGATGTCCATCAGCGTTCGTTCCAGCGGCAGGTAGTCGTTCGGGTTCGGGGTCGCCAGATTCGGAGCGGAGACGTTCACCGTCCACACGCCGCCGCCGTATTCGCCCGCCACGTACCACCACAGATCCTGATTGCCCAGGGTCGTCAGGTAGGACGCCAGCTTGGGTTGCGGGAAAAAGATGTCCCACTTGGTTTTCGGACTTGGTGTCCACACGATTCCGCCCGCGGGCAGCAGCTTGATATCGGCGCGGTTGATGTAGGACACGCCTGCTTTCAAGGCCATCGTCGGCGTCAGGTTGTATCGCAGCAAGGCCAAGCCCATCGGCCGGAAGCTCTGATCGTCGATTCCGGAAAAGTCGCTGTAGAGCCCGATGCGGCCGCCGAGTTCGGCGCCAAAGGCGCGATCGGGACTCGAACGCCAGCCGATGTCCAGGAAGGCACTGTACGCATCGGGCGGCAGCATGGGATAGAACTGGTCGGTTCCGTTTTCGTCCGCCCACGTGCCAAAGGGCCCGCTCCAGGAGTGGTAGCCAAATCCCGGCGACAAGAACCACGGTTGGCCCGTCCAGAGAAAGTTAGGAAAGGCCAGCGTCGTGGTGGCGAACGCGTCGTTGATCCGCATGTCGCCCGACTTGCCACTGTCACCGCACAGATGGTCGTCGCTGAAGCGAAGATTTTGCAGGAATTTCAAGGGATTGGCGCTAGCGAATCCGGAGGCGGGCTGCGTGGGTCCCTGCAGCCCGTAGGGAAACAGGGCCGGCGGGCTTTGCGTGCCAAACCCAAGGTTCGGCTGGGTACTATACGGCTGAGCGCCCGGGGACGGCAGACTGTAGGGCTGCGAATAGGCCGGGGCCGGCGCGCCGAACGAACCCGAAAGGGGCGGAGGCGTAGACAGCGGCAGCGGCGCGCCGAAGGACGAATTCGGCTGGGTGGAATAGGGATCGAACGTGGGAGCTTGCAGCGTCGAGGCGGGAGGCGCGGCGGGCGCCAGCGGCGCCAGACTGGGGGCTCCCGTCAACGGCGGTACCGTGGTCGTTCCGGGACCGAAACCTTGTTGCCCCGAGGCTGCTGCAACAGCTAGCAGCCAGAGGGAGAGCCACTGGAGGCCGCCCGGAATTTTGTAAAAATGTTTTACCACGGATTCAAGCTACCCGTTACGAAAGGACGATCTTATTCGAATTTTCGAAGAGGGTGGTTAAGTATCAGGACGAGCACAACGGGTCAAGAGCGGTTTCGAGCAATTCAGGCGAGAAAGCAAGCGATGAACGTCCTCAAAGGCCACCGGTTGCACGTCATGTTGGGCGCCTCCCAGGTCCGACGACGACTCAAGGGCCTGGGGTTCGGCGTCCGCAAGGTCGAAAGCGCCGGCCGCGGCGAAGCCGTCATTATCCACACGGCCACCGGGCAGCACCTGCGGGAGTTGCAGGCGGTCTTCCGGGATGTGATGAAACCGGACGAACCGGAACTCACTGCGGAAACAACTGTAGACTGACACGGGCGATCACCAGGTCCTTGCCGACGGCAGCCAAGCGAAAGTCGGCTCCGTTACTGCGGCCGGCAAAGCGGGCATGGTTCAGTACGAACCGAGCTTCCTTCCATTGGCCCGTTCCCGCGATCGCTTGGCTGCCACTGGCCCGAAACTGTTGCAGCAGCCCTGCCAAGCTCGGGTCGCTGGAATCGTAATCCACCCGGAACTCGGCGGGTCCCCCATCCCAGTACGTCACGATCAACTCGATCGGTTCGTCCGTGTCGAACAGAAAGGCGTCGTCGACATCAAAGTACAGGTAGCGTGACACGGGCGAGTGCCTGTTGGGGACCGTGCTCCAAGCCAACCGGCTGTCCACGGTCTTCTCCACCACGGGGCCATCGCCATCCGGCTTGGGAACGATCGCCAGTCCGTCCGACTTCTCCGGTGAAGCGGCGGCTGTCTGCCGGTCCGAACGCAGCACCGAACGGTCCAGTTTCCGACCGGCGTGGAACAGGTCTGCGAACTCCCGCGTCAGCTCGATGTACTGCCGGCCGTATTCCCGAGTCTCGCAGATCTGCGTGCCTTCGTGGAACTCGTTCCAGGTCTCGACATGCACCAGCCAAGGCCGGCTGGCCACTTCCTTGGTCAGCAGCCTTTGCCAAGCGCGGCGATAGAATTGACCGTCCTCCCGCTGGCGAACCAGAGGCGTCCGACCGGGCACGGCCGTGTGGTCGTATCCCGGTCCCAGGCCCGCCGTGTCCAGGAACTGGGGTGCCAGCGCGCCGCCCCACTGGTACTCGCTGTCGGCTTTCCCAGGCCAGCCGTGCATCTTGACCAGAAACAAGTCCGTGCCAAAGTCGCGCTGAAACATCGCCTGGACCGCAGGGAACAGCTGCTCGTCCACGCGACGGGCAAACGCCGACGCGTACAAAAAGACCAGCGGCTTGCCATCAATCCTCGCCCGATGCTGGGACGGGATCTGACTCCAGAAATTGCGGACGGTGCCGTAGAACCACAGACGGCCGGAGGCGGTCGTCAAATCAACGTGGTAACCGCCTTCGTTGTACTGCAAGGTGCTGGTGTCGTAGAACATCCCGATCGCCGGCGGATTCCGGCCCTGGCTCACCAGTCGCTCCCGAGCCGCGACCAATTTGGGCAGGCCCTCGTCGCTCCATTGCCGTTGGCTCAACGGAGTACCCCAGTACACCGGCAGAAGCACGTCGATTCCAGCCTCGATCATGTCGGCCAGTTGTTGGGCATGCCAGTCGACGTTGTTGTAGCTGAAGCCCTCCAGCGTCGGAGGATGGTCCGTCAAGGCGTCCGTGCCATCGGCGTTCAGCACATGGGCCTGGCTCTGGGCGTCGTACCAGTAAAAGTAGCTCGTGGCGACCAGCGGCGACTTGGAGCGAAACGTGGGACTGGCGGCCGCCTGCGGTCCCGCCTCGACGAACTTCCCCGGCGGAGGCGGCAGAGCGAAATCGGGCGGCAGGTCTGCTGCAATCGCCAGGACGCCAACAAAAAGTACGGTGTTCAGACAGATCATATCCCATCCTTTCTCAGCTCGTCACGGTCTTCTCGCGTTACTGCGCGTTGGTGTCAAAAAGACTGAACTCCCAAATGGAAGGGCCTTCGGTGGTCTTCAGCAAGTTCAGCCGCACGCGTTGGCCGGTGACCGGCTGGAACGTGACGGTACAGTCTTCGCCGATGGTTGTGCCACGGTGGAACGTCTTCCAACCGCCGTCCACCCACACCTGCAACTCGAATTCCTGGACGCGGTCGTACGGCTCGCTGATCCAGGCTAGGGAAAAAGTCTTCGACTGGCCCAAGTCCACGTCGAGCCAAGCAGAGTGCGTGCCCCAGTCGCACCCCCAGCGCGTGCCGAGATCGCCATCGACGGCCCTGTCGGGGGCGTAGGGGTCGCTGTTCTCGAACCAGTTCGAAGCGGTCGCCTTCTTGCCGGTCGTCAGCGACGGCCGGGGGTCGGTCCGCAGCACGGGAATTCCCTGAGCGGGAGCGTCGAGTTGGAGCTTGATGATCGTGTCGATCGGGTCGCGCCGGTCGGCGGGCACCGAGACCTCGATGCCCGCGTCGGTCTGCGTGACGACGGCCTCGCCTCCGGTCAACACGCTGTGCCCGACGATGCGCGGTCCAATCGGCGGCAGCGTGAGCACGTCGCCGGGCCAGCGGACGACGTGCAGGTAGATGACGTGGTCGCGGTGCGTACTGCCGCCCCACCACTCGGCCCCGGCCATTCCTGCCGGCAAGGAAACGTCGCCCATGCGGCGAGTCATGCCGCCGCCGGGAGCGACGAACGGGCCGCCCCGCGTCCCGTAAATCGACTCGCCATGCTGTGCCAGCCACTGGCCGATCTGACGGAAAACCTCGATCTGCCGCGGCTCGATGCGGCCGTCGGGCATGGGGTTGGTGTTCAGCGCGAGGTTGCCATCGCCCCCGGCGCACGCCACCAGGATCCGAATCGCGTAGGCGTGCGATTTGAGCTGGTCGTCCGGTTTCCACGACCATTGCGTGCCCAGCGTGATGCAACTCTCCCAAGGACGCTCGAACTGGGCCCGGCCGATCGCCTGTTCCGGCGTGTCGAAATCGCCCGCCGCGCCGCTCCGGTTGTTCACCACCAGGTCGGGCTGCAGCGAGCGGGCAAACCGGATGACCCGTTCGCCCCGGGCCCGGTCGAAACGTTGCGGCACGTCGAACCAGATGCCGACCAGCGGACCGTAGCTGGTGATCAGCTCCTCGACCTGCGCCTCAAGGTACTCGGTGTAACGCTCCAGATCGAAAACGGACCGCTCCACTCTGCCGCCGGGACTGGTCAGCGGGAAATCCGGATGGTGCCAGTCGCATGTCGAGTAATAGGGGAAGAAGCCAATCCCCGCTTCGCGGCACGCGTCGGCGAGTTCCTTGGTGATGTCCCGCCGCAGCGGACCAGTCATGACGTTGTAGTCGGTGCGCTTCGTATCCCAGAGGCAGAAGCCGTCGTGGTGTTTGGTCAGGAATACGACGTAACGCGCCCCGGTCTCCTTCACGACCTGGACCCACTCCCGGGCGTCGAACTTGTCCGGATTCCATTGCTTGTAAAGGTTGTCGTACTCCTCGATGGGCGTCGGGTTGCCGCGCGACCAGCCGACTTCCCGCCCGGTCAAGGTGACCGGTCCCCAGCAGATGAACATGCCGAACCGCAGATCCTTCCAGGCTTCGATGGCTTCCGGCTTTGCGTTCAGCGGGTCGTCCGCCGGCTCGGCGGCTTGGCAAACGCCGCCCGCCACCGGAAGCAACAGCACCACGAGGATGCCGATGACGGCGATGACCACGAGTTGCGCCACGAGCATGAAGCCGAATCTTGGATTTTGGATCTTGGATTCTCGATGGGCGAACATGAAACTCTCCTAGCGTGCGATGGGGAATGGTTTACCGGCCTGAAGACGGATCTTGGCTCGTTTTCCGAGCAGCGGCAGGAACCGGGCGTGCGGTCAGGTGCGGATCGACGTGCGCGCGGTGACCGAACCGGCGGTAGCTCCCATGCTCCCGAACCGTATCGAACATGGCCAGCACGTTTTCGACGGGTGTTTCCGGCAGGATGCAGTCGTGGCTGGCCCCGGCCACGTATCCGCCGCCGGGCATCATCACCCCGATCGTTTCGGCCGTCCGTTGCCGAACGAGGTCCGGCGTGCCCTCGATCAGCACGTGGTGCGAATCGATGGCCCCGTTCAGCAAGATCTGCCCGCCGAACTGCTCTTTCAGCCGCCGCGGTTGCATGGCGTCGCAACATGGCTGCAGCGCGTGCAGCCCGTCCAGTCCAATCTCGATCAGCGAGGGAATCAACTCGGCAAACGCTCCGCAGCAATGGAGCATCACCCGCAGCCCGTAGGCGTGGCCAAGGTCCACCAGCCGCCGCAACGGCGCCAGGAGGAACCGGCGGAACATGGCAACCGACACCAGGGGCGAACGCTGGCTGCCGAAGTCGTTGCCGATGAAAAACACGTCGATCACATCGCCGGCGGCGTCGAAAATCCTCCGGCTGACCTCGTAGTAGTAGGCGACGATGTGCTCCACGAGCGCGTCGATCAGTTCGGGCCGGTCGTACATGGTCAGGTACATGGTTTCCATGCCCAGCAGGTCGATCAGGTCGTGCCAGAAGGGCGACCAGTCGCCGCCGAGAATGGCGTACTGGCCGTTGAACCGGGCCGCCTCGTCGCGGATCTGGGAGACGTCCTGCCAACCGGGATCGGGCCAGGGATAAGCGTACACCTCGGCCAGCGACGCGCCGGCGAGCGGGTGCGCTATCGGCTGGCCGTATCCAAAGCCGGCGCGAAACACGCCGAAGGGCGTGACCGATGTCACCCCTTCGGGCAACTCGATCGGCGGGCCGGCGTATCGCGCGAAAACGCGGCGAAAGTCGTCGCCGAACCGCTCGCGGAGCCCCTCGTCGTCAAGGCGCAATTCACGTTTCGCCTTTTCCCAGAACTCCGCGGACGCGCCACACCATGCCGGCACGCGGTCCGGCTCCTCGTGGGCAAACGCGGTCAAGACACGGTCGCGCGAGTTCATTGGCGATGCCTTTCACGTGCATTCGGTTCCGGCCCGTGTTGGAGTTCACGCTTTCGCGTGCGGGAATCGCTTTCAAAAAAGTCCCTTGGCACGTGAACGCGTGAATTCGAACACTCGCGCTCGAAGTCTGTCTCTTCATTTTGACGGACCGGCGCGATTTGTGCGACAAAAATGCGGGGCGCGGCGTGCATTCTACCATTCGACTCGGGGTCGATGGAGCTGCTTGCGTGAAAACTGGCCGAGAAAAACCGACTGCCAAGATCAACGCCCCGGACCGGTCGGGCCGCTTGCCGGCCGTTCGTGCGCGTCGTTCAGGCGGGCGAAGCCGCCATGGCGGGCTGGGCGCACGGGCATTACCTTCAACGATACCGCGTCGAGCACGTGGCGGCGGCACCAATAAGCGCGCCTGTCTCCCTTTCTCGACCCAAAACTTCTATCATTTACGGGCCATGGACTACGTGCCTGTCCGCAATCGAACAGGCCCGGCTGGCATCGCCGGCCAACAACGACTCGACCGCCGAGCGGTAAATCCGCGGCATCGCGCCAACGCCCCGCGGCGTTGGTAGGCGCAGTTGCGACAAATCACCGGGTTCCAGCTTTGCTAAGCCCAACGCGTATTCGCGAATCACCGATGGCAACTGGCGTCGCACTTCGCTCGTAAGCAGCATCAAGGCCCAAGCGCACTGTTCGTCTTGCGAAAGTCGCTTGCGAAATCGAACTGTGTAAAGCGTGTTTGTGGCCGACAACCCCTCCATTCTATTGAGACAAATCCAGGGCCCGGACTGGCTCATGCCGCTCAGGAATCCATCGGGTCGCGGAGGTAAGGGAGTTACATACCAGGGGCTGCGGTTGCGGATCTTGTAGGCGTTTCTACGGCAGCCGCCGTCGGCTTCCGTCAGTTCCAGGTATTGCTGAACGGCCGTTTGAGAGACCACGGAAGGGAGCGGCCGGAACAGCCAGACTCGTTCTCCTGCGGAAAGCAACTCGGCCCAACGCTCTAGGGAGATGCTCGCACTGCGGATGTGCTTGGACTTGGACAATACAGGCACGACTGCCGACTTGGGCAGGGCGTGTCGACGGCGTTCTCCATCGGTCATCAGGAAGTACGAAGCGTCTCCGGTCACGGCGCCCAGCCCAATAGTCATGACATCGCCCAATCGTACACCTGTGCTCTTGGCGCTCAGGTCGTCGGGCTTCGAAGTCCGGCGAGTGGGCTGGGACGGCCGTCCGAGTCCTCGAACCAGGGCATCGAGCGTTTCGTACTCGCGTCGGAAGGCGGCTGTCCTTGGTACCCGAAAGCCGTGGGCAAGCAAGACGATCGAACCTTCTTCGACGGAATCGAAGATTGGCGTTCGACAGCGATGGACTTCCAGCCGACCGAACAGGGTCGGCAACTTTGCCCTGAGCGACCGCGCGTAGTTCGCGTAGTCGAAAGCGGCCGGCAACACGAACGCAATTGAACCACCTTCGTTCAGCAAACCAAGACTGGCGCAGAGAAAGGCGTTCCAGCAGTTGCCGCTTAGGGCTATTGCCATTCCGTCGGGAGTGCGCACGCTGAGAGCCGCGTTCTGGATGGGCCGAGGCACTTTGCTCAACGCAATATACGGAGGATTGGCCACCACTCGATCGAACCGTTCCGTTGTCGATGCCGCCCACCGCAGGAAGTCGATCCCACGGCGGACCACCGCGTGAATGTCGGTTGGCTCCGAGGAACGGCACAGATCCAAGCCGACAATCCGACCCACATCGACCCGTTGCCGTGCGAGCGCTCTCAGAAAGGCACCCTTGCCTACGCATGGTTCCAGCCAGCGAGCGTCCGGCCCATCGCCCAGAGCGCGCACCATCGCCTGGGCCAGCACTGCTGGAGTGTACACGTTGCACGAGACGGGCGATTGAAGAAGCGTGACTCTCATAATCATCTCATCCTACTGAGAAACAACCCATCAGCCTGTAGCGGCTTAGCCTTCTTCAAGGCCATCCAAGGCGAGCCTTGGCAGCCGTCGAGCTGCTGTTGTTTCCAACGGAGGAGATTCTGCAATCGTTGCTGTTGAATCCCATTCCAGAAGGGGCGGTCCCCTTGATCGCCAACGATGTGTTGTTCCCACTGATCTTGAAAAAGCTCACCGAGCAGGAACTCGACGGCGGCCATCGGCGTCACGAACAGCGAGGGCAATCGAGGGACGCTGAGGGCGTGCGGAAACGGCGGTTGTTCTTTTTCTCCAAGTATCTGCGTGTGAAAGTAGCAGCCGGGTGAATCCGCTGCTCCGAATTCCACTCGCCACATGGCAATTCCATCGGGTGGATCATCTCGAATGGTTCGAATTCGTAACTTCGCCGAGGCGTTTCCGCTGACGTTGAATTCAGTTGGGTTGCCTTTCTTGCACGGCACGGGTCGGATCCCCCAACACCACGATACTTCACCGAACACGTCTAGTCCGCCGCGACGCGTGCCCGGCTCGTAGCGATTCGTCTCCACCGTTCGTAGTGGCTCTCGCTCGAAGACCTCCCAACGCACTTCATCACGACGACCGCCCGTCCTGACTTGCCTGAGCACCTCGATCAGACGCGGAAAAATGCGTTCGGCGGACGGGGCAAGAAACTGCCTTGCAAGCCGATGCAACAAGTCGACTTCTCGGCCGAACTCCTCGAATTGAAACCGCAGCGGCACTAGCATCAGTCGTCCTCCGCTGGCGTGGAATCCGACAACCGATGTCGATCGGTCGCAATCACTGCAGCTGCCAACCTCGGTTCGTCGCGAGCGTCTTCGGTTGCCGCCCAAGCCTGTTCCGCATACACGGGCCAATCGTCAGGCTGAACGCGCACCGCATCGGCAACGTCGTAGGGCACTTTGCGAAACCGGAAGTTGTAGTCGAGGCAGAGCACAGGCTGAGAAAGTGGGAGTGGCACGAGCGAGTTCCCGCAGTCCTGATTCAAGACTTCTCGTGTGCCGGCTGAGTCGAACGATCGTCCTCCCGTGACGTCCCACAGAATCGCCTCAATTCCGGCTCGCCACCAACGCGTTCCCTCCTCGAAATCATGAAGCTGCCCGACGTATTTCGCTGGCTCGAATCGTGCGTCGAGTCCCTGGCCAAGGGCTACACGGAGCGACTCGCGGGTGACTCGCAGGCGTGTCGCGAGCCGGGAGTCGGTCCACAAGAAACAGGGATACGGCAAGATCCGCTGCGCCAACCAACGCACGAGCCGTAAGCCGTGTTTCCGCTCGCTCATCTCGTGAAGCGGCGGGTGGCAATCTTCGATATCCTGCCGAGCGAGCTGCCGCCAACGGTGTTCTGGAAGATGGAGCCAATCCCCGACGATTTCCCCCGTTTCATCCGCGTCGTCCACCGGCCAGTCCTTTGGCAGTTCGTCCATCGCGCGGGCAAGACTACCAATCTGCCGCATCTGAAGATCAACATCGGCTTGTTTGTCGAGCACCCACTCGATGTTGTATTGGCTGGCCAGGACGTGGAGTCGCGAATCGGGTGGAAAACTCGGCGACAGGTCGGCCAGATGTGCGGATCGAAGAACGAACGCTGTGGGGCTACCATCGAGGGTTCGCTCGTGGGAACGCAGCACGGCCGTTAGCGCGAGGCCATCCATGGGCTTGAGCGAGACCGTCGAGCGTTCGTCTCGTTCCTTCCACGGATCATCAAGGCGAAAGTCGACGACAACGACCGTGGCGACCTGCAAGTCCTGAGCGGTGACGTCTTGTGGATGCCGAATCCGAAGCTCAAACGCCGACTCCCAACGGATCAGTTTGCCGTGCTCGTCGTCGGCGCGATCATCGACAATTAGTATGGATGGTTTGCTCATGACACGTCACCTCGGAAAAACGATCTCCAACGCCGTCGCGAAGCCTCGGGATGGAGGGCTGAATCGTATGGATGCGCCGTATTCTTCGAGCATATTCCGAGTGATCGGCAGCCCCATTCCCATGCCCTGTCCAAGAACGGGATCGGTTTGGACCGTCGTGGATTCGAACGGCCGGAACCATCGTTCGGCGTCGCCGAGGTCTACACGCGTCCCCGTGTTCTCCAGCGTAATCGTGACTTGGCCTTCGCGATCCTGCCGTCCCGTTGCTCGAATTCTTCCCTCCTCGCCGGTGGCCTTGACGGCATTTGTTAATAAATTGGAAAAGACCACGGTTAACTCGGCGGGGAACATCGGCGGGGACTTAAGTTCCGGCGGGATTTCGTTCTCGACCTCAATGCCCCGCCGTCCAGCCGCAGCGGAAATCAGCCGAAGTCCCGCCTCGAAACGGTCTGCCAGCTTCTGTCGCGAGCGACGACGACGAGCATCGGGGGAAATGACGTCGGTCAAATACGAGGCTTGGCGTTCGATACCACGCCGCAGATCTTCGATCGCTGATCGCAACTGAACCAACCGTTTCCGTTGCGTCGGAGACATGGTCAGTTCACGTTCGATCTCCGACACGGCAGTCTCCAGCGCCTTCGCCATGCCCAAAATGCTGTTGATCTCATGCACGAACGCTGCCATCTGTGTGCCGACCGACGCGAGCACGCGAAGTACGGAGCCTTCCGTCATGAGACGTTCAGACGCCTCAGTTCCCCGGTTGAATGCGGCAGCCGCCTGCTCAATTCTGTTCGCCGCCTCGCCGTATTCCCCCTGAGCGGCAAGTTGCCTTGCTTCTTTCGCAAGTACTGCGGCATGCGACACGGTGGACTCCACGGTCTCCTTCAAGTTCAACCGTGATTCCGGTCGGTTAGATCCCGCAGTTCGCTTCTTCTCGCGTTCGCCTTTCGATGAGGCGGCTCGGACCCGCACGGAAAGATAGAGCGCAGTGCGCAGGACTTCTTGCAGGTGTGAATATGCGGCGTTGGGAATAAAGCCCTCGCGATTTACCAGCATATTCAACATGGAGGTACCGGATGTTGTTTGCAGGCCGGAAGAAGTCAGAAATACGGCTCCGAAGTACGCTTGGTTGCCGAGAAACGACAGACCTTCACGTGGGTCGTCGTCAGGCGGGTCAAAGCCGAACCCCCGCAGAAACGCGAGTGATTTTGGACGCATCCGATAATCCGCGTCGATCGATAACCAGTCATCTTTGGGCTCGCCATACGGCAATACCCGGAAGCCCTCGAGGTAAACCCGAATGCCGAAGGACTTTCGGAGCCACTGCTGGAACGCCCGCTCTCCCTGGCCGGGACGAATGAAAGCACGAGCTTGGAATAGCGGCAAGTCATTCCTCGCTGACAACTCAAATCGTTCAGCTTTGGCTTCGGGGAATTGAGTTTGGTGCTGTCTTGTGGGCAACAGATTGACCGAAATTGGCTCTCCACGCCGGCCAGCATCAATCTCAACAAGCCACTCCGCGCTCTCCGCAATCTGCGGCCAAAAGCCCTCACCACTGTCAAACTTGCCCGACAGTTGGAAATCGATTCCGGGATCGCTTCGCCCTGCCTCGGCAATCAACGGGCGATCAAAAAGGGGGTTCCCAACGAATAGGCCCTTCGGCACGTCAATCAACATCTGCGGTGGGCGAAAGCCCTCAATTTCACTTTGGAACTGCACCAAGTCCTCGGATGTCCACTTTCGACGTAGCCGTTTGAGCGTGATCGTCGTGCCCGAATGCGTCTTTCGAGGGCGTGGTTCCGTATCGACCACGACCGCGCCTGAGTCCTTGATCTCGTCGAAGAGGAACTTGCTTTCAATCACGTCCCAATCAATGCTGGCACGAAGCAATTCGTCGCTAGGGCTCACGTACGTTGGATCCGGACATGACTCAATCTCGATGAACCGTGCGAGCTTGTGGGCCGCCAATCGGCCAATTCCCTTGGCTCCCGTGTAACGCCGCTGGAACTTTGCCGACTTCCGATGGCTCGTGTCCTTTAATCGCGACGCAATTGTGAGAAAACCTCGGTGAAACTGGTCGGGATTCATCCCGATACCGTCGTCCGAGATCGTGATTCGCCCACGTTTTGGGTCGTCCAAATCGCGGCCGTCGATGACCATCTTGGTTGCATCAGCGTCGTAGGCGTTCTTGATAAGTTCCACGAGGGCCGTCGAGTTCCGCCCAACGAGCAATTCCCCCAGCTCGCGGAACAGGTGTGTGTCGACATCGAATTTTTCGTTAGGCATAGTTGGTTCGCCACCCTCTCGTGCGCTTTTCCGGCTACCCGGCTGCGGAGTGAGTAGTCACGATCATCCAATCTGATTGTCGGCAATTTTCTTCCTGACCGCGAGTATACAGACGCTGATTCTCTGGACAAGCCAAGGATGATCGAACTCTCCGAGATTCCGGATCTGCCGGCCGCTGAGCAGCGGTGTAGCGTGGTCCGAACCAATGGACACGCAACAACTTCGCTCCTATGGTTCTCGGCGTGCGCCGATCTGTTCGGCCAAAAGCCCCGACGACGGCCTTGACGGCAGGACTCGTTTTGGAGCCATTTGATACAGTCCACAGACTCCCCGTCGACTTGGCGGTGAATCGTTTCGTGCCAGCCACTCCTGTGAACAGCAGCCCGCGTGATCCCATTGCCACGGACTGGCGGGGGTAGAAGGACGCCTGTCGGATGTTTCCTGATCCGCGACGCGACGAACTGGGACGCGGGCCCGAGCGGAATTCCCAGATTCTCGACCCGTTGGAATTCCTGGCCGAGTTCACGCAGCATATTCCGCCGAAGGGCGCACATCTGATTCGTTATTGCGGCTGGTACGCCAACAGACGCAACCGGCCAGACTCACCCTAAGTGCTAGCACTGCAGGCTATTACACCCGATCGCAGGTATCCGCAGCAAGCGAAACCTGGGTGCAGCGAATCAAGTCGGGAACGCTGACCGTCGCCGATCTCGACGACTTGACGGACTTGGATACCGAGGAAGTCGTCGATCGCCTGAGCGAGTGGTGTCCCGTGCGGTTCTTGGAAGGCCGTCAGCGCAACAAACGCGAAGTCGGCTTGGCTCAGGCCCGACAACGCCAGAAGTACCTGCATTGCCTGCTGCTCACGACGGAAGCGGATCGGCTTACTTCGCTGGCGGCCATGACTTGCCTGCGGGTCCGCCGTTTGCCCGGATCCGCTGACAGCTGGCAGCTGACCTGCGGTGCCGGGTTCAACCTGTACCACGATCCGGATGGCTGGCGTCTGAAACTCCTGGAAGAACGGACTATCTTGTTAAGCGACGAGACGCTACGCAAACGCGGCTGGTCGCTAGGTTCGCGATAAAGCGTGGTTCGATCCGCGACTCAACGCACCGACCAGCTACGCCGGCTTGGTGCAGCACGACGGGCTGCTGTGGGTCAGCTACCACGCGTCGCACGAGGGCAAGACGAGTATCTATCTGGCCCGAGTCGAGATCCCCAAGCCTGCGGCCGTAGCGAGTTCGCGCCGAAACTGAAGTGTGGCGTTGCGCTGATTACATCGACGCGGCCCTGATCCGCAGCCGCGTGCCGACGGCCATCGGCGAGATGGAGATTCTGGGACGGCACGTCTTGTCCCGGTTTGCCGAGTTGTGTCGTCAGAGCGGAGAATAACTTGCACCTTGACCCCCAGATTGCGACTTCTAAGATATGGTGCATCTTCCTTTTCGCCGTTTGCAACAAAGTGTGCAGATCCTGGAAGGAAGCGCCTTATGAGATACAAAAGACTGTGGATCGGTCTAGGGACCGTGATCGGCCTGTCGTTCGCTGTGCTGGGCTACTACGGCAGAGAAATCTACCGGCAGGCGCCGCCCATTCCAGCGAGGGTTGTCACCGAGCAGGGAGTCACGCTATTTACCGGCCAGGATATCCGGGATGGGCAGAACGTCTGGCAGTCTTTGGGCGGCCACCAGTTGGGCAGTATTTGGGGGCACGGAGCCTATGTGGCCCCAGATTGGTCGGCCGACTGGCTCCATCGCGAGTGTATTTGGCTGCTGGACCATTGGAGCGAGAGGGAGCACGGTCGGTTTTATGAAGCCTTGACGTCGCCACAGCAGGCAGGATTGCAGGCGCTGTTGCGGGAAACGATCCGCACAAATACGTATGATGCGACGCGCGACGAGATCATTGTGTCGTCCGATCGGGCCGCGGCGATCGATGCGTTGGGGCGCTACTATGCGGCTATTTTCGGCGACGCCGAAAATTTTCCGCTGGAACTCGTTCGCTTTGCCGATGGCGGTATGACTCCCCCGCAATTGCGTAATGCTTATGCGATTCCGAAGCTCACGGTGCGCGATCCCGAGCGTCAACGCCTGCTCAATGCATTCTTATTCTGGGCTGCCTGGGCCTGCGGCACCGAGCGTCCGCGGGACGACGATTCGGTGCATCCAACGCGCGCCGTGTCCCTTGCTCCGCCGGTCACCTACACCAATAACTGGCCTGCCGAACCGCTGATCGATAACCGTCCCAGCGGGCCCGTTGTGGTCTGGTCCGTGATCAGTTTTGTGGTGCTGCTGGCTGGGATCGGTGCGTTGGCGTGGTATTACGCCATGCTGAAGAACCGCGAGGAAGAGCCGAGCGACTTGCCGGCATCCGATCCTTTGCTGGGCTTGAAGCCGACGCCTTCGATGCAGGCCACACTCAAGTATTTCTGGGTGGTGACGCTTCTCATTGTCATCCAGGTCGGCTTAGGCGCCATCACCGCTCATTATGGCGTCGAAGGCGAGGGGTTTTATGGAATTCCGTTGGCAGATTGGCTGCCTTACTCGGTCACGCGGACATGGCACACGCAATTGGCCATCTTTTGGATCGCGACGGCCTGGCTGGCAACCGGGCTGTTCATCGCCCCCGCCGTCTCCGGTTTCGAACCGAAGTACCAGCGAGCCGGGGTCAATTTTCTTTTCGTCTGCTTGCTGATCATTGTGGGCGGAACGCTTTTCGGCACCTGGTTCGCCACTCGGCAGAGAATGAGCCTGGAGATGAACTACTGGTTTGGGCACCAGGGATACGAGTATGTCGACTTGGGGCGCTTCTGGCAACTGTTTCTGCTGGTCGGGCTGTTTCTCTGGTTGGGGCTGATGGGCCGAGCCTTGGCGCCGGCATTCCGCAAGAAGGAAGAAAACAAGCACCTGTTGGCCTTGTTCGTCGTGGCTTCGGCGGCCATCGCGCTGTTCTACGGAGCGGGCATCATGTGGGGGCGGCAGACGAATCTTGCCGTCGCCGAGTATTGGCGATGGTGGGTGGTCCACCTGTGGGTGGAAGGATTTTTCGAGGTGTTTGCGACCGTCGTGATCGCCTTCCTCTTTACGCGCATGGGGCTCTTGCGGGCCAGTACGGCAACTGCCGCCGTGTTATTTTCCAGCACGATTTTTCTTACCGGGGGGATCATCGGCACGTTCCACCATCTCTATTTCACCGGTACTCCCACGGCGATCCTGGCGCTGGGAGCCACGTTCAGTGCCCTCGAGGTGGTCCCGCTGGTGCTGATCGGATTCGAGGCTTATGAGAACCTGACGCTCAGCCGCGCGCGGCCCTGGGTGAGAGCCTACAAGTGGCCGATCTACTTTTTCATCGGGGTCGCGTTCTGGAACCTGGTGGGTGCCGGACTGTTCGGATTCCTGATCAATCCACCCATCGCACTGTACTATATGCAGGGCTTAAACACGACCGCCGTTCACGGCCATACGGCGCTGTTCGGCGTGTATGGACTGTTGGGAATGGGGCTGCTGTTGTTCTGTTTGAAGGGACTGGCGACTCACAACGTCTGGCGGACCGGGGTGTTAAGTTTTTCTTTTTGGGCGATCAACATCGGCTTGGCGCTGATGGTGCTTTTGTCGTTGCTCCCGGTCGGCTTGGCGCAGACGTGGGCCAGCGTCGAGTACGGGCTATGGTATGCTCGGTCCGCCGAGTTCCTGCAAGACGACACGCTCCACGTTCTGCGCTGGTTGCGCGTGATCGGCGATACCGTTTTTGCACTGGGGATCTTTGGCTTCGTCTGGTTCGTGGCCGGCCTGAAGACGGGCTGGTCTTTCTCGGATCGGCGCGAGGAACTCGGCCAAGGGGGCGAAGAATTGGACGACGCGGTATCGGCCGCAAGCTCGTGATCGGGATCGAGCGGACCCAACTGGCATGGCGCACACCGCGAGGTGCAGTCGGAGACTTGCCTCAGCCACCGCCGCCCAGCTCGTCGGGTCCCGAAAAAGGTGTCAGACAACCGTTTCTTGCGGGAAAGGGCCGGTTTGGCTAAACTTGGGGCATGCGAAGACCGAAACGAGCAGCCGATGGTGGATTGGCTTGCCACGTTCTGAACCGTGCCAACGCGCGGATGACGATCTTCGAGGACGACGAGGATTACGCGGCCTTCGCGCAGGGGCTCGAAGCGGCCGTGGAACGTACGCGAATGTGGCTGTTGGCGTATTGCTTGTTACCCAACCATGGGCATTTGGTAATCTGGCCGCAAGAAGACGGAAGATTTTCCCGGTACACGCCCCTGGCTGACGATTACGCACACGCAACGTTGGCACGCTCACCGCCGCAGTACGGGCAGTAGCCACGTGTACCAAGGATGGTTCAAGTCCTTTCCGGTGCAGGGGGACGAGCATTTCTACACGGTTTGTTGGTACGTTGAGCGGAACGCGTTGCGAGCGAATCTTGCCCCTGGCGCGGAACGCTGGCGTGGGGGCAGTCTGCACCGCGGGAAACATGGTACGGCGAAGAAGATGTCGTTGTTGGCGGCTTGGCCATTGCCGCGTTGGCCGGGCTGGGTCGAGCACATCAACAGACCGCAAACCGAGGCGGAGTTGGCGGCGCTGTGTCGTTGCGCGGAACGCCGCAGTCCATTCGCCAAGAGAGCTTGGTGCGACCAGGTAAGAATAGGGTGTCACACCATTCCTTTGCCCGCAATTCCCTTGCCCTAATTCGGTATGGATGATAGTCCTGCATCGCTAGCGTTCAGAACGCCCCTTTTTTTGCGCGGAGCCCATTATGAGCGATTTCACCGGCCGCTGGTTCACGACGTTTGGGCGAATGGAGCAGGTACAGTCCGGCGAGCACGTCAAGGGGACGCGCTGCGTGCGTCCTGGCCGTTCGCAAGGCCGAAGGTGCTCGCGAAAAGCCGCTGGTCCACCGTCGAAAAAAGCGGGGAGGGGCTTCGAAAAGGGGGCCTTTCTGCTTTTCTCGGCGCAGGGGATTTGTGAAGATCCGAAAGAGTAGCATGTTCCCTTTTGGTTCCGCACGACTGTTCCGAGACGACTTGCAGCATCACCCCGCCACTCCCGAGGAGACGATTTGCCATGCAACCGATCCATGTTTTGCGCATCCCCTGCGTGTTTCTTGTTCCGAGTGTCTTTCTGCTGCTGGTTGCCCCGGCCGATTGCCAGACCGTGCGGGGCGAACCGCCGCTGAGGTTCCAGGCCCGTACCGTCGAGACCGAGGCGGTGCTCTGGTGGGCGCGGGCGCTGGGTGATGTGAACGGCAACGGGCTGACGGACATCTTGTTGCAGGACAACAACGGTCATGGCGGCGCGCTGCGGTGGTACGAGACGCGTGACGGCGGCACGGCCTGGACCATGCACGTCATCGCCGAGCGGGCGCCCAACGGCCAGCCCTTTGGCGTCGGCGCGCTGGACGCTGCCGACATCAACCGTGACGGGCATCTCGATGTGCTCGGCCTGGCACACCCGGGGGAATGGAAACAAGCCGCCGCGCCGACCGAAATCTACTGGTATCAGAATCCGCTGCCCGACGGCAACCTGGCGAAAGATGCCTGGACGGCTCACCACATCGGCCGCGCGCCCGCCTTTATCAAGGACTTGAAACTCGCCGACTTCAACGGCGACGGCCGCGTCGACCTGGTGGCCATTACCTTCGTGGGCCATCGGTTCCTGGTCTTCCGGCAGGACTCGCCCACGCAATGGACCCAAGTCCAAGACTTTGCGATCCCCAACCTGCACGAGGGGCTGCATGTGGGCGACATCACGGGCAACGGCCTGCCGGACGTGGCCGCCAACGGATACTGGGTCGAGAACCCCGGCGGCGATTTGACCGGCCCGTGGAAAGTCCGCTCGATCGATGACAAGTGGCACAATCAGACCGGCGACTGGTCGCGCAACGCCACCAAGGTCTTCTGCCACGACATCACCGGCGACGGCCGCGTCGAGGTGTTCCTGTCGCATTCGGAGCGCAGCGGTTATCCCGTCTCCTGGTATCGGGCCGACGATCCTCGTACCGGCCCCTGGATCGAGCACAAGATCACGGACAAGCTGATCGCCGTCCACACCTTGCAGGTCTTCGACTTTGACGGCGACGGACACCACGACGTACTGGCGGGCATGAACGCCGGGCGCGCACGGGCGCTGGGCGCGACGGAGTTTCCGGTGATCGTCTTTCTGAACCAAGGCGACAACAGGAGTTGGACCGCGTGCGTGGTGAGCAACGAAGGCATCTACAACGGACAAGGCGGCGATCTGACCGGCGACGGAGTCACGGACATCTTCCGCCTGGCCAGCCACGACGCCAGCCTGTTCGAGGTACTCGTCAACCTCTCCTTTCCGTCCCCTACGAATGAGAGAATCGATGAACGAAAGCCCGGCCCTTCTCACCTTCGGTGAGAAGAGCTGACGGAAGGTGAAGGGCTCGCAGAGACCATACACCGGTGGGGTAACGCCCGACCGTTCGCCTGGATCTGTTACACCGGTGGGCCATCCTGTCTTCGATGCGCTGCCGCTGGAGGATGTTCGCGGGTGGAGCCCGATCGATGGCCGAGTGTCCGACGACGCCTACGCCCGCCCCGCGGCCACGGGTGCCGTCGCACGCGGCAACTGGCGCCCGCTGCTGGGGGCTTGTCGGCGCGCTAGTCGGTCGCGTCCGGATTCCGATACTGGATCAAGACCATTGATTCCAGGCCAGAGCACCTCCGTGGCGTAAGCTTCCAGTTTGCAGGAAAAAGGCATCGCAAGCTGGAAGCTTACGCCACCTGTTTCTCGAGCGCTGCTCAGGGGTTTTCGGCACCGATGAGGTTCGGTTCGAACACGGACTGTGTCGTTTCGCCCGGTTCGATAGGCGACGTTCCGGCCGGCAGACCGCGGCCATAATCGGTCACCAGGTTGTGCGTCACCAGCAACCGTATGCACCGCCCGCGGGCTTCCACGGCCCGCGTCGTGAGGCCCGAAAACTGGTTCCCGTTGACAACGATGTCTGCCGTCTCTTCGAGCACGATGCCGGCACAAGCATCCAATTGCATTTGATTCGGCCCCTGGATTCCCGCCGCACGCTTGAGTTTCCCGTCGCCCACATAGCTGTTCGTGAACTGGTTCCCGGTGATGGTGTGGCGTCCAGCAGCGGCGCTCACGCGCACCGAGAATTCGTGGACCAGCACAAAGTTGTTGCCCGTCACGGTGCAACCCCACGCGTCCCGCAGGTCGACGCCGCCGCGCAGATGATGGGCAATGGCGTTGCCGCTGACGACGATATCGTGACCGCCCAGCAGATGCAGGCCCGAACCGTTGTTGTAAGACTTTCCAAGGGAGAAACAAGCGAAAATCACAAGTGCCGCCCGGTTCTGGCGGCGGCCGCGGCTTCGAGCGGCAGGTGTTCACGGCCGTTAATCGCCGTTCGCCAGCGGGATCCAGACGGTCATCTCGCTCGGGCCGCGGTTGGCCCAAGCATAGTAGGGGATCAGGCGAACGGAGATGCGATCGATAGCACCGGTTGGCAATGCACGGTACAGCAAAGCGGGCGCGAGGCGGGATGACGGCAGCCGCCGGGCCTCGGTCTCCAACACCGCGACACCTCGCAACAGGTCCGCATCGTGCCGCACTTGCCAGACGGGGTGACCAGGCAGTCGCACGGCGTCGAGCAGCACACCGGCGGGCAGGTCGACCGACTCGAGACAATATACCACGGGGCCGCGCAGCACCGCGGTGTGATTGCGGTTCTCTTCCACCAACGGATGGGCCTCGACCATCACGATCTCCATCGGCAGCTCGATCTTGATGGTGTCGCCAGCCGACCAGCGCCGCCGCAACTCGACATACGAGCGTGGTGCGATCTCGATCTCCGCGGCCTGGCCGTTCACCTGGATGGTTGCACCCGCGGCCCAGCCGGGAATCCGCAGCCTCAAGGCCAGCTCCCGCTCCGGGGCTTTCTCGATCGCAACCGTCACCTGGCCGTCCCAGGGATACTGTGTCTGTTGGACCAGGCGAATCTCGCCGCCGCCCGGCAAGCGGCTGTCGAGCACGTTGCTGCCGTACAGATGCACCCACACGGCATCCGCGCTCATTCCGTAAGCCCAGCCGCTCAGTTCGGCCAACGTGCGGGCAACGTTCGGCGGACAGCAGAAGCAACGCAACGGCGAGCTGGGCGTGGTGTCGGTCCAGCGGGCCAGCGAATCGTTGCTGAGCATGGGTTGGCCGTCGACGCGGCGCAGCGGGTTGGTGTAGAAATAATCGCGTCCTTCGCTCCCCATTCCCGACAGCATGCTGTTGTACAACACCTGTTCCATCACCTCCGCGTACTTGGCGTCGCCGGTCAGGGCCAGCATCCGCCAGTTCCACATGGCGTTGGCGATGTTCGCGCAGGTCTCGTTGTAGGCCGTGCGGTTGGGCAGCTGATAGGGCGCACCGAACGCTTCATGCACCGAATCCCGCGGCCAGCGGCGCAGCAACCGGCGGTCGGCTTCGCCCGTATGCAGCGCGGCGGTTCCGCCCGTGATGTACATCTTCCGCTGGGTGACGTCTTCCCACAGCCGCGACAAGCTGTCCAACAGGGCCTGCTCCCCGGTTTCTGCGTAGACATCGGCCGCACCGCACCACAGGTACGCTGCCGTAACCGCGTGTCCGACCGCTTCCTGTTCCTGCCGCAGCGGCACTTTGGCCTGGTTCTGGTCGCTGCCGCCGGGCGCCGAACCGCGCATGTCGACGAACGTCTTGGCCAGTCGCAGGTACTTGGCGTCGCCCGTCGTGCGATATAGTTCGGCCGCGCCCATGATGTTCGACGGGTTGAAGCCGAAGTGAGCCAATTCCTTGGGCCGCGGCAAGAATATCGTGCAGAGGTAATCGCCCAACTTGCGCGCGACGCTCAGGAAGTTGTCCTTGCCCGTCACCCGGTGATGAATGCAAGCCGCGGTCAGTAGATGGCCCATGTTGTACAACTCGTGGTACTTCAGATCCTGCCAGCGCGGGACGTCGGTCAGTTGGATCTGCGTGGAAAGGTAGCCATTTGCCCCATTGGCCAGCTCGATCAGAAACGTGTGAGGAACGCTGGCTTCTTGCCAGCCGCCCCGCGGCTGGCTGAAATCGAGTTCTGGCTTTGGTTGATGGTCCCGAAGCCGCGATGTATGATACCCGAGATCATCCGTAACGCCGCACGACCGAGGAAGAAAGGAACCCGCATGCCACGCACCTCCCTCACCAGCCTGTCGATTCTGCTGTTGTTGGTCACCGCCGTCAGTGGTGCTGACCCGGCGGCGCCCGATCCATTCCTGGGAGATTGGCAAGGCGCAGCGTTGGTGGCCCAGGTGATTCCTCGCGGCGACGGCCGCTATCAGATCAACTTGCTGCCGGAATTCGATGTCAAATGCCAACCGCTGGCCACGCTCGCGGGCCAGGCGGCCGACGGCGTGTTGCGCTTCGAGCAGGACGGCTGGCGCGGACAAGCGACTGGTGAGCGGATGGCGGGAACGCGACCGGGAAATGGGCAAGAGGCGACTTTCGAGTTGAAGAAAGTTGTCCGCCCATCGCCGACCGTCGGAGCCAAACCGCCTCAGGACGCGATCGTTTTGTTCGACGGCTCGGGGTTCGACGAGTGGGAAGCCCAATCGTCGGCCAACGCTCCCGTGGAGATCGCGTGGGAACCGTGCGAGGATTTCATGCGGGTTGCGCCCGTCGACAAGGAAAAGCAGCGTGGGCACTCGCTGATCACGAAACGGGCTTTTGGAGATTTTCGCCTGCACTTCGAATTCCGCTTGGCGCTGATGGCCGACAAGACGGGCCAGGCGAGATCGAACGGCGGGCTGGTGTTTGGCGATGCCAACTGGTACGAACTCCAGGTGCTGGACAGCTACGGTTTGGAGGGCTTGGACAACGAATGCGGCGGCATCTACAAGGTCGCCGCGCCGGCAATCAATATGTGCCGCCCGCCGCTGATGTGGCAGACGTACGATATCGACTACCAGGCGCCACGCTACGACGCCGACGGCCGGCGGACCCAGCCGGGCCGGATCAGTGTCCAGCACAACGGCGTGCCGATCCACAAAGACGTCGAACTGCCCGATTCAACGGCCGCCGAGAAACGCCGCCAGGCCAACCCGGAATCGATCCCCACCGGCCGGATCATCCTGCACTACCACCGGGATCCCGTGGAATACCGCAACATCTGGCTGGTGGAGCGGTGAGGGGACCGGCGGCCTTCGAGTTCTGCTGGCCGAGGAATCCAACTGGCGGCGAGACAAGAAAACCATAGGAGTTCGAGTCATGATCCGAGTCTCTGCGATTCGATATGTCTTGCTTCTGGGGCTGGCTGGCATGCTGGTCGGGCCAGCGGTGCGGGCCGCAGATGCGCAGCCGCAGGTGTTCTCCAGCGTGCTTGACATGGCCGGTTTCCGGGGCGGCTTGATCGTTCACCTGGGCTGCGGGGATGGCCGTTTGACGGGCCAATTGGCCGCGTCCGGCAACCGCCTGGTCCATGGATTGGATACGGACACCGCCCAGGTTCAGGCTGCGCGAACGCACTTGCACCAATCGGGACTGTACGGCCGGGTGGCGGTCGATACCTTCGATGGCCGGCAGCTGCCCTATGCCGATAACCTGGTGAATCTGTTGGTGGTCCGTGGTCCGTCGTCCGTCGAACGGGCGGAACTGTTGCGCGTGCTGTGTCCGGGCGGTACGGCGGTCTTCACCACGGATGACGGACGACAGACCACGGACAAATTTTTCAAGCCGCGGCCGGCGAATATTGACGACTGGACTCACTTCCTGTACGACGCCAGCGGCAACCCCGTCGCGCGCGACGAAGTCGTCGGGCCGCCTGGACGCGTGCAATGGATCGCGGGCCCGCGATATATGCGCAGCCACGAACACGTGCCGGGAATCTACTGCGTCGTGTCTGCCGGGGGCCGGATCTTCTACATCGAGGACGAAGCGGAAACGGGCGCGCTCCGCGCGCCGCCCGAGTGGCAGCTGGTGGCCCGGGATGCCTTTAACGGAACCCTGCTGTGGAAACAGCCGATCGCCCAGTGGTTTCCCCACTTCGTCGGCTGGGGCAGCACGCCGCGCCAGCTGCAACACAAGCTGGTCGCGGTCGGCGATCGGGTCTACGTCACCCTGGGCCTGCACGCTCCGCTGACGGCCGTCGACGCCGCAACCGGCCAGACGGTCAGAACCTACGAAGACACCCGCGGGGCGGAGGAAGTGATCTTCCACGACGGCGTTCTGCTGAGCCTGATTCGCAGCGTCACCGCCGAGCGGATTGCGGAATTGGAGCAGTGGGATCAATGGGCGACATCGTTGGGCTTTTCGCAGCCGGCGCTGAACACCCGCGACACGCTCGAGCGGCTCGTGAAACGGCTGCGTTCGATCGAAGCGGCAGGCCAAAAATCGCTCATCGCCTTTGACGCCGAGTCAGGGCAAGTGCTGTGGCGCAAGAACTCGGCCGAGATCGAAGGCTATCGGGACCAGTCGCTTCGTGCGGCGGGCGATCGCGTCCTGTATCAGAAAGGACAGCGGGTTATCTGTGCCGATGTGCGGTCGGGCGACGAGCATTGGACCGCGTCGGCGGCGCCCCTGCGATTGATTCACGCTGATCGTGTCCTGTGCGCGGGCAACAACGCCATCGACGCGTTGTCGCTGGCCTCGGGCGAACGGCTCTGGAGCCAGAAGCCGCTGCTGGCGTCGATTCTCGACGCCTTCGTGGTCGACGGTTCGCTCTGGATCGGCGGCTTCAAGCCGTACGACACGGGCCGCGTGCATACCGGGCCGAGTTGGGGACCGTACTTCGCGGTCCAGCGGGACTTGCAGACCGGCGCGGTGTTGAAGCAGATCGAGCCGGACAACCCGGGCCATCACCATCGCTGCTATTCGAACAAGGCCACCGAGCGGTATATCCTCGGCGGGCGGCGCGGCACGGAGTTCATCGACCTCGAATCGGGCGAAGTCCTCTGGAACAGCTGGGTCCGCGGCGTGTGCAAGTACGGCGTCCTGCCGAGCAACGGTTTGCTGTACGCGCCGCCCCATGCCTGCGGCTGCTATACGATGGTCAAGACCACCGGCTTTTTTGCCTTGGCGCCGCGGGACCTGGCCGACGCCGCGCTGCCCGCGGCGGTTGACCAGCCGCAACGAGGTGCCGCCTACGACCTTCCGCTGGCCAGCGTGCCCGATCCGGCGGCGGATTCCTGGCCGACCTATCGGCATGACGGTCAACGCAGCGGTTCGACCGAAATGGCGGTGCCCGCGTCGCTCGAGGTCGCCTGGCAGAGCCTCGCGGGCGGCCGCCTGAGTGCCCCGACCGTTGCCGCAGGCAAGGTGTTCGTGGCCGACGTGGACGGCCATCGGTTGTGCGCGTTGGATACCGCGTCGGGGCGGCCGGTCTGGCATTACACGACCGGGGCTCGCATCGACTCGCCGCCGACGATCGACCGCGGCCGAGCCGTGTTCGGTAGCCGCGACGGATATGTGTACAGCGTGACCGCCGCGGACGGAACGTTCGCATGGCGAACCTTGGCCGCTCGAACCGACCGCCGCATTCCCGCCGACGGTCAACTGGAAGCGGTCTCGCCGAGCCACGGAAGCGTCTTGCTGCGGGACGGAGTCCTGTATGCGACGGCCGGCCGGTCGTCGTACCTGGACAGCGGACTGGACATCTGCCGCATCGATCCGCAGACCGGCCAGTTGCTGTCGCGTTCTGCCATCTACAGTCCTGATTCCGAGACCGGCCGCCAGCCGCAGCAGTACGATGCCAACACCATGCCGGGCTCGCGCAGCGATCTCCTGTCGAGCGACGCCCAGCACGTGTACTTGCAGGAATCCGTCTTTGACGGCCAGCAGATGGTCCGTCACGACGGCAACGCGCATCTATTCGCCACCACGGGCATGCTTGACGATGCCTGGTCGCACCGTTCCTATTGGATCTTCGGCACGAAATCCTCGATGGCGACCGGCTGCAGCAGCCGCGCGCGGGATCTGGTCTACGGCCGGCTGCTGGCGTTCGACGACCAGACGGTTTACGGCTACGGCCGGTCGAGCGTCCACTGGTCAAGCCAATTGGAAGACGGCCCCTACCGGCTGTTTGCCGTGCCGCGGACAGACGGCGGGCAGGCTTGGAAGGTCACCGTTGGCGTGCGGGTCCGCGCGATGCTACGAGCCGGTGATCTGCTGTTCGTCGCCGGTGCTCCCACGGCGAGTGGTGAACAATCGAGCGTACCGCGGGATTCTGACACGGGGCTGCTGCTGGCGGTCTCGACCAGCGACGGCAGCGTCCGGAGCCAAGTGCCGCTGACCAGTCCCCCCGTCTTCGACGGCCTGGCAGCCGCCGAAGGCAAGCTGTTCCTCGCTCAAGAAAACGGGCAAGTCGTCTGCTTGGAGCGTCGCTAGGGCCAAGCACCCATGTCAGAACGTGAAGGAACGCACACAAACTGGAGACGCCATGCCTCGTCCACCACGAATTCAGTTCGCGGGGGCGAATCCTCACATCGTCAGCCGCGCAGACGCTCGCCGCGAGTCATTTTCACGACACCGGTCACTACGAACGCTTCCCCCGAGAGCTGGAGGACGAAGCACTACGAAGCGGGTGGATTGTCCTTGCCTATCGCCGGATGTCAAACCGTATCCACGCCTTGCTCCAGACTCCCGAGCCCAATCTGGCAAGCGGCTTGCCGCATTGGCTGTCCGGCCGAGCGAATTGGTATGCCAAGCGAAACCGAGGGACCGGACATCTTTGTCTGGCGACGAGAAAGTTTCGCCTCGCCGGACGATCCGTTCAAGCAGGAATTGCGGACGATTCTATCCGGCCGGAATTCCAAGGGCTATCATGGCGTCGAGCCTGTTGGCTGGCCCGCAGCCCGGATTCATCGATCCCTTGGAGAGAACCACCAATGCAACAGACAATCTTGACCGTCTTGGCGATGTCGTTGGCCATGGTCGGCGCGCACGCCGACGAGCCGTGGCAGTCGGCGGGACTGGGGGGCGGTGGCGGCATGTTTTCGCTGGCCGTCTCTCCGCTGGACCCGCAACTGATGATGGTGAACTGCGACATGAGTGGAGCGTACATCACGCGCGACGGTGGCCGGACGTGGCGCATGATTCACCACCGCATGCTGAGCAGCAGTACGCGCTGTTCCCCGTTGTTCCATCCGACGGTGCCGGGCCGAATTTACGCGGTCAGCGGGGATGCGAACGAGCTTCGTCTTAGCGAAGACGCGGGCGCGACGTGGCGGCCGCTGCTGCAAGACCGTCCTCCGTGGCGCGGCTCGATCGGGCTGCTGCAGGCCGCGGCCGACGCGCCGGACAGCCTGTTCGTCGGTGCGGGAGACGAGACGTTTGTGACGCTCGACAGCGGCTCGACCTGGCAGCGGTGTGAGGGAGTCCCCGGCCGCGCGATCGGCATCGTCGCGCATGCCCCCCGCACGTCTTCGGCCGCGGGAAAGTACAACTTCATTGCCACCAGCGCCGGCCTCTTTTGCAGCCAGCATCCGTACCGGGGTTACGTTTCCTGCGGACAAGGGCTGCCCGCGGGTGCCATCACGAGCTTTTCCGGCGGAAGCGCGCGGGGGCCGGGGCTGCGGCTGTACGTGACCGTCGAATGTTCGCTGGTCGAGGGCCGCTTGTCGGGCGGCGTGTTCGCCTCGGACGATGCCGGCGCCACCTGGCGAAGCTGCCTGTCCGGCGGGCTGAATACCCAGACGCAGCGCACCGATCAGTGGGCCCAAGGCGACATCCCCCAGTACCAGTTCATTGCCACGACCGACCGGGACCCGCTTCGCGTGTATGTGTATTGTGCGGGGACGAGCTACTGGCCGCCGAACCACTCGACCTTGTACCGTAGCGATGACGGCGGAACCCGTTGGACGCCCGTCTTCTTCTCCGATCCACGCTTCGCGAGACTGAAACGGTACAACGTCGAAGACGATTACATCTCCCGCAAATGGGGCCAACGAGAACAGGCCCCGCCGTACAGCATGGTCGTCAACGGACACGATCCCGACATCGTGGTCATGTGTACCAGCGCCTGGCTGGTGCGAACGGAAAACGGGGGACGCACGTGGCGGGTGTGTCACACCGGTCCGACGGTGGACGGCGACGCCGGTGGACAGGCCTGGTCGTGCAACGGCCTGGTCGTGACGACGACCTGGAACTACGACATCGACCCGCACGAACCGACACGGCACTACATCTGCTACACCGACATCGGCTTTGCCCGCAGCCTGGATGCGGGCCGCACCTGGATCTGGCAGGGGCCCGATCTGCCTTGGCGAAACACGGTCTACGAACTGGCCTTCGACCCGGCCGTGCCGGGACGAATCTGGGGCGCCATGTCCAATACCCACGACATCCCGAACGACAACGTGATCAGCGGCCGGCATCGCGTGATCATGGAAGGCGGCGTGGCGGTCAGCGACGACTTTGGCATTTCCTGGAAGAAGTGCGATCTGCCCGCGGCGCCAGCGTTGTCCATCGTGTTGGACCCCACCAGCCCGGCGGATCGACGCGTGCTGTATGCGTCGTTGTTCGAGAAGGGCGTTTACAAGTCGACCGACGGCGGGGCGACGTGGACTTCCGCCAGCGAGGGCTTGGGCCACCCCAGGAATCTGCGCTGCTGCAAGCTGCACCGCTGTGCGGACGGAACCCTGTTCGTGCTGATCACCGCCAAGAGGCTGGACGGCGGTGAATTCACGCGGGATGGCGTGGGCCTGTATCGTTCCACCGATGCCGCCGCCACCTGGTCCCAGGTCACGGGCCCGCTGCAACTGCATTGGCCCAAAGACTTTACGGTCAAGCCCGGCGACTCGCAGACGATCCTGTTGTCGGCGGCCGGTTTCCGCGGACACGTCGAGGAGGGGGGCCTTTATCGTACGACCGATGGCGGCCTGACTTGGAACAAGCTCGTCCAGAAAGAGCGGGAACACTTCGGTGCGTTCTATCACCCGAATCATCCCCCTTGGATCTACATGACCTGCACGGAGGGCGCGCACGAGGCCGGCCTGTATCTCAGCCGCGACGACGGCGCCACCTGGGAGCCGTTCACCACACTGCCCTTCCGCAACATTCAGCGTGTCGCCTTCGATCCCGCTCGTCCGCAAGAGATTATTCTGACCACCTTTGGCAGCTCCGTCCTGCGCGGGCCTGCAGAGCCGTGAGGGAACCACGACGTCCCTCGCGTGCGTCTTATAAAGTCAAAAGCAGAAACCGCGGCCGCTCGTCCTGACGACTTTGCTATGATGACGACTGCCGCCGAAAAAACGGTTTCTCGCGAAAGGGGGGATGTCTCATGTTGTACGTGTTTCGTTCGCTTTTCGTGTTCGCCGTGTCGGTGGTGTGTGCCACGACTCAGGCAGCGGATCCCTTGCAGGCATTTCTGGACCAGTGTGCGGATCGCTACAGTGAAGAACAGCAAATGCTGGGACAGGAGTTCCGCAGTCCGGGCTACCATACGACGGTGGCCTCCGGCACTTGGGTCCATCCGGTGCTGCCCTCCCTGGATTACGCGTTGGGGCTGTTGCAGCGCAACTCGCCCGGCGATGGGCCGCGGGCTCAGAAGATCATCCTCAGGGTAATTGGCCTGCAGGACGCGGACCCCGCAAGCCGAACATACGGCATCTGGCCTTGGCTGCTGGAAGAGCCGCTGGAGAAGATGTCGCCGCCCGATTGGAACTGGGCCGATTTCTGCGGCGCGCGGCTGGCGGTCATGCTGGCGAACCACGGTCCCTCCTTGTCCGACGCGTTGCAGCAGGCGATGCGGACCAGCCTGCGTCATGCGGCATTGGCCATCAAGAAACGCGACGTAGGACCGGGATACACAAACATCGCCATCATGGGCGGCGGCGTGTGCGCCGCGGCTGGCGAGATCCTGGACGAGGCGGAACTGATGGAGTATGGACGACAACGGCTGCAGCGGGTCGCGGAGCACTCGGCACACCACGGCGGGTTCAACGAGTACAACAGCCCCACGTATACCATGGTCGCGCTCGCGGAGTGCGAACGAACCTTGCACCTGGTCCGTGACGAGGCGACGCGTCGAGCGGCCGAGTCCCTGCGGCGGGTGGCCTGGCAGACGATTGCCGACAGCTACCATCCGGGTACCGGGCAATGGGCTGGTCCTCATGCGCGATCCTACTCCGATTACTTGTTTCCACGGACCGCGGCGTATTTGACGGAACAGACGGGCACGCCGATTCCCGTGCATCCTCAGGCAGACCAGAACCGCGTCGCCGCTTTGCCGGTGCCTTGGTGTCTGCCGTGTCCGGACGAGCTTCGAGATCGCTTCCGCAGCTTGCCCTCGGAAACGTGTGAATTGCAGCGGACGTTCGTGCGCGGCACGACACCGGAACGTTCGACGATTGGGACCTCCTGGCTGACGGCTGACATCTGCCTGGGCAGCGTCAACCGGGGAACATTCTGGACGCAATGCCGACCGCTGATCGGCTCCTGGAAGACCGAGCGCGATCCGGCTGTCGTCTTGCGTCTGCGTTTTCTCCACGATGGTCAGGATTTCGCGTCGATGGGGGTTGTCACGGCGCAAGCGGGCGGCCAATCGCTGGCGATCGCCTATCCGCTTCGCAACCGAGGCGATTGGCATCCCTCACTGGATCGTCCTGCCGATGGTCGGTTTTCCGCCCAGGACTTCCGGTTGCGGTTTGAGTTGGTCGGCAAGGGCGTCACGCTGGAGCGGCTGGATCAACAGCGCTGGGGGCTCCGAGCGGGGCGGTACCAGGCCGTCGTGCATGCCCTCCCCAGCCGCTTTGCGGGACAGGCGGTGGCCTGGCAGGCTGGCGAGGATACCGATTGCATTTTCGTCGATGCGGTCTGCTATCAAGGACCGAACCGATCTTTCGACTTCAAGGAATTGCCCGAAGTCGCGTTGGCCGTCGGCATGGAGATTCTGCCGATCGACACGCCGCCCAGTCAGCCCCCGCGCCTGCTTGCGCAGGGTTCGCCAGCGTGGGAAGTGATCTGGGACGCGGCCCAGGGGCTGTGCGTCGCCGCGCCCGTGGAGACGGCGACTCCCTGAACGAGAGCGTCGCCATGCCTCGGCGATCCCGCCCGCAATCGACGCCATCGTGTCCACATCACGGTCCAGTGTGATGCGGCATCATCTCTTCTGCCACCACCATGGCTCGTCGAGGTTGATGTTCTTGGCCGACCGACTCCGCGGCGTCGGGAAGTAAAAGGTGACAGCCGTTTTCGCGATTTTTGGGGCGGCCTTGGGGGCGAGCGTGCTTTCCAGTCCCAGGCGGCGGACGATCTGGTCGCACCAAGCTCTCTTGGCGAACGGACTGCCGCGTTCCGCGCAACGACACAGCGCCGCCAACTCCGCCTCGGTTTGCGGTCTGTTGACGTGCTCGACCCAGCCCGGCCAGCGCGGCAATGGCCAGGCCGCCAATAGCGACATCTTTTTCGCCGTTCCGCCCGCCTCGGGGACCAGGTGAGTGAGCGGCAAGGCGCTAGCCGCCGGTGACGCCTGACCACGTTCTCCCGCAGAAAACCCGCGGCTAGCGCCTTGCGGTTCACCAAATTCGGGTGCAAAGTAAGCGGCATTGGGCCCGCGCGTCTCGGAAAGACGCGACTACGTGAATCGCTGGACACAGCAATAACATGCCGGAAAGGACGCGAATTTGATGGTGGATACCCGCAACTGCAACTTGGAGACCGTCATTCCGCACCGGCCGCACGGGAAATCACGATGACCACGCGTCCCCCTCCGCTGCCTGAATTGCACCAGTCGCCACCGGGGCCGGATGTCGAAAACGCGCTGGCAGAGGACAACCGGCTGGAGCCGGGCCTGCGGGCGGAGGACGCGGTTCTCGAAGTCACAGAACTGGTCGACGACGAAGATCGTCAGGACGCCGCGGACGAAGATGGCGGCTTGTGGGGTCTCCTGTACGGCTTGGGCTCTTTCGGCGTCTCGATGCTGGTGCATCTGGCGGGCCTGATTCTGCTGGCTTGGCTAACGGTTCCATCGCCAATCCGATTCGATCTGGCCCTGCTGGAGGCGACATTCTCGCCGTTGCTGGAGGACGAGCCCGTCGAGTTCGAGTTGGAGCAAGAAATCCGTTTGCTGAACGATCCCTCCTTGAGCTTGTTCAGCACGGCCCCACGCGTCGGTGCGGCTGGCGATTTGCAGGGCAGCGCGGAGACGCCGCAACTGGACGCTCGAGTGCTGGAACAAGCCGACGCGGAAGCCAAGCTCGACGAGGTCCGCATCGAGTATCCCTTGGCCAGCGCCCCCACGTTCGAGCGGCTGATCGAGGCCGTTCCGGACGGCGACTTCAAGGGCGATCCACGGGCGATCATCGACGACTATCAGCAGGCGATGGACCGGATCACGCAAGAGTTGATGTGGAAAATGGACCGCGGGCCGGTGCTGCTGATCTGGGTCTTCGACCAATCGGGCAGCATGAAGGACGATCAGCAGGAAATCCGCCAGCGCGTGAACCAGGTCTACGTCCAATTGGGACTGACCGGCCGCGACCGGAGCCAGCTTCTGACGACGTCGGTCGTCAGCTTTGGCGAGGGCTACCTGACGCACACCCCGCGGCCGACCAGCGAGGTGGATGAGATCCGCAGCGCGATTGCCGCGGTGCCCGAAGATCCCTCCGGCCGCGAATTCATGTGCCAAGCGGTTCTGACGGCGATTTCCCAGCACCGGGATTACGCACGGTCGTCGGCGCGGCAGATGGTCCTGATCCTGGTGACCGACGAGAGCGGCGAGCGGGAGGACAACCGGCAGAATCTGGAACGCGTCCTCGCGGAGGCCAAGGCCGCACGCTGTACGATCTACGTGCTGGGCCGCGAGGCGGTGTTCGGCTATCCAATGGCGTACATGCGCTGGGAGCATCCGCAGACGCGAGACATTCATTGGCTGCCGATCGACCGCGGGCCGGAGACGGCGTTTGTGGAACAGCTGCAGACGGACGGATTCCGACGGCGTCACGATGCCTTTCCCAGCGGCTTCGGACCTTACGAACAGTGCCGCATGGCGCGGGAAACGGGCGGGATCTTTTTCATGTTGCCCAGCTTAGAGTCGTCGCTGGTGCGGGGCGAGAAACGCATCTACGAATTGCAGGTGATGCGGCCGTACCGCCCTGATTTGCGGGCTCGCGGCGAAGTGTTGCACGACCGCGATCGTTATCCGTTGCGGTCGGTCATCTGGCAGTGTATTTACGACCTGGACCCGCTGCAGCGTCCGGAATTGAGCGGCCAGATCGAGATGCGCGTGCATTTCTCGCCGGTCTTCGAGGAATTCGTGCGTCAAGCCCGCCGCGAACAGGAGAAAGCGAAAGCCTATTTGATGTACTTGGCGCGGGTGCAAAAGGCTCTGGAACAAGGCGCCCATCATCGCCAGCAGGAGGCGGACCCGCGGTGGCAAGCCAATTACGACTTGATCTACGCCCAATTGGTCGCGTACCAAGCGCGGATGTGGGAGTACGGAGCCGCCCTCGAAGCGTTCCTCCAGCAGCCCAAAATCGTGCCGCTCACCAAGCCGCCCGATCTGCGGCTGGTGCATTGGAATGTCACTGTCCGCTCGCCAACTCGCACCAAGGAAAGCCAAGCGTACATCGACCAAGCATCTGCCCTGTTCCGACGGACGATGGAAAACCACCCCGGCACGCCTTGGGCGGCTCGAGCCGCCGTCGAACTGAAACGCGGTTTCGGCGTTGATTTTGTGCCCGAATACTGGCACAGCTATCGCGGGAAACACGACGGCAGCAGCGGCAAGCTGCGGCCGATCCCTAAATTGTAATCGAGTTTGGCTCCAGCCGTCCCAATGTGTACAATGCAAGGGACATCAGGCGACGGGAAACGCGGGAGTGCATTCGATGATGGTGACGCGACGTAAGGTGTTGAAATCGTTGGTGGGACTAGCCGCCGGGGTGAGTGCCGCGGAAGGCTGGAGACGGCCGGCGCTGGCGGCCAAGAAGGATCCACGCTGGGAAAAAGCGATCCGCCGCGGCTTGGACTGGGTCGCACGCACCCAGTCCCCCATTCGCGGCAACTGGACGGCCGGCAACTATCCCACGGCGATGACAGCCCTCGCGGGAACCGCCCTGATCGGCTCCGGCTCGACCACGGTGCAGGGACCGTACGCCAAGAACATTCGCCGCGCGGTGGACTTTTTGCTGAGCAAATCCCGCACGAACGGCCTGATCGGCGACCCGCAAAGCGACAACCGCTACACGTACGGGCACGGCTTTTCCATGTTGTTCCTGTCCCAGGTGCTGGGCGAAGAGCAGGACGAAGAAACCCGGCAGATGCTGGTCGAAAACCTCGCGCGTGCCGTCGATTTCAGCTGCCAAGCGCAAACCAGCGCCGGCGGTTGGGGCTATGTCAGCGCCAAAGACGGCAGCGATTTCGACGAAGGCTCGACGACGATTACCCAGGTCCAAGGCTTGCGAGGCTGTCGCAACGCAGGCATCCCGGTCGTCGGCGAGGCGATCGAGCGGGCCAAGAAGTACATCTACGAGTGCAAGAATCAGGATGGCGGGATTTCCTACAGTTCTCGCAACCGCGGCAGCTCGCGGCCGGCAATCACCGCCGCCGCACTGGCCGCCTTGTACAATGCCGGCGACTACGACAGCGAGTACGTGCCCCAGATGCTGGAATACTGCAAAAAGACGCTCAGCAACATCGCCGACCAGACCCACTCCTACGGCCACTGGCACTACACGTACCTGTATTATGCCCAAGTCATGTATCGCCAGGGGGCCGGTGAATGGAACGCGTTCCGGGACAGGCTGTACGACCGGATCGTCGCCGAGCAGAACGACGAAGGCTACTGGACGGGCAACATCGGCCCGATCTACGTCACCGCCTGCAATCTGATCATGCTGCAATTGGACAAGGCGATTCTGCCGATCTACCAGCGATAATCCCCGCCCACGGGGTTCCCGCGCGCCGTCTTTCGTCGCGGGCTGACTGCCTGCCCCGAGAATCCACGCGAACGAAATCTGACTGATCAAGACATCCTGGTTTGCGGGCGGAAGTCCGCGTGAGGAACTCCCGTCATGACGATCGTACACCGCTTGACGCACTGGACACTGTGGCCTGGCATGGTTCTCGTGGCTTGGCTGGCCGCCGGTGCGGCCGGTCAAGATGTGATCTGGGTCGAAGTCGAGCAGTTCCAAGACCACGGAGGCTGGACCAACGATGCGCAGTTTGTCGACCTGATGGGCTCGCCGTACCTGCTGGCCATCGGACGGGGCGAGCCGGTCGAGGATGCGGTCACGCTGGTTCGCGTTCCGCAAGCGGGGACGTACCGGCTGTGGGTCCGCACCAAGGACTGGGCGCCGGAGCATCATCCGGGGCGGTTCCAGGTGACGATCGGCGGCCGGACGAGCGAGCGGATTTTTGGCAGCAGCGGCCGTAACGGCTGGACGTGGGAGGACGGCGGGACGTACGAATTGTCCGGCCAGGTCGAACTGCGGTTGCAGGATCGGACGGGTTACTACGCCCGCTGCGATGCCTTGGTACTGGCCCGTGACCTGCAATGGACGCCGCCCGACGACCGGGCGGCGATCGCGTCCTTGCGAGAGCGCCACGGCGGCGTAAGTCGCGAGGTACGGGACGCCGGGGCAGTTGTTGACGTCGTGGTGGTGGGCGGCGGTTTGGCCGGTTGTACGGCGGCCGTAGCAGCCGCTCGAATGGGCGCCGCAACGGTGCTGGTGCAAAACCGTCCGGTGCTGGGCGGAAACGCCAGCACCGAGATCCTGGTCCCGCCGGTCGGCGTCTGGCCCCACATGCGGCGCGATCCGCTGGATCCGCGGGAAACGGGCCTGGTCGAAGAATACCGGACCGAAGGCAACCAGACCAGCGCCGAAGCGGCGGTCTACTCGGCGCGGCTGCTGCGTTGGGTCCAAGCCGAACCCAACGTAACGCTCCATCTGAACACGCATGCCACGGGTGTGGAGATGTGCGATCCGGGCGACGGCACGATCGGCGCCGTGCTGGCCCTGGATGTACGTTCCGGCCAGCGGCTGCGGTTCGCCGGCCGCGTCTTCCTGGATTGTACCGGCGATGGGGTAGTGGGCGTGGCGGCTGGCGCAGAGTACCGTCACGGCAAGGAACCGCGGGCGATGTACGGCGAGCCGTGGGCGCCGGAACAGCCCAGCACGGACACGATGGGCAACACGCTCAAGTACGCCAGCGTCGACACGGGGTTGGCGCAAACGTTCACGCCGCCGCCGTGGGCGATGAAGTTCCCCAGCTGCGACAGCTTTTCCCCGGGCCGGCACCCCCGTTTGGGCGCGCGGACGGGCGACCAGTGGATGCTCGAATTGGGCGGGCTGGGCGACACCTTTACCGATGCGGAAGAGATCCGCGACGATTTGCTGCGGCTGATCTTCGGCTTATGGGACCACCTGAAGAACCATTGTCCGCGCGACGAGCAGAAGGCGGCAAATCACCAACTGGCGTGGGTCGGGCACGTGGCCGGCAAGCGGGAAAACCGTCGCTTGATCGGCGACTATGTACTGACCGAAAACGATATCCGCGACCAGCCCCGGTTCGCGGACCGCGTGGCTTACGGCGGCTGGTGCCTGGACGATCATCATTCCGGCGGCTTTTTCCATCAGGGCTCGTTCGGCATCCACTACGACCGGCCTGGCGGCCTGGATCCCTGCATGGGGCGGCTGTACTCGATTCCGTACCGCAGCTTGTACTCGAAAAACGTCGAAAACCTGCTGCTGGCCGGGCGGAACATCTCGGCCAGCCACATGGCGTTGTCGAACACGCGCGTCATGCTGACCTGTGCCGTGATCGGTCAGGCGGCCGGGACCGCCGCCGCGCTGTGCGTGCAGCATCAAACGACGCCTCGCGGCGTGTACCAGGAACACTTGGAGCAACTGCAGCAGCAATTGCTCAAGGACGGGGCCTATCTGATCGGCTTTCCGAACCGGGATCCGCGCGACCTGGCGCGGTCGGCGGCCGTCACGGCCTCGAGCGAGTTGACGCGGGCCGACGGCCAGGTCATGGCTGCCGTTCATGTGGTGAACGGGCTGGCCCGAGCCGCCGACGGCCGATCCAATGCTTGGAGCCCGCAGCCGGGAGCCGACACGCATTGGCTGCAGCTGCAGTGGAATTGCCCGCAAACCTTCGATGTGGTCCACGTGTCGTTCGCCACCAAGACGCTGGCGCCGGCGGCGTTTCGCGTCGAGGCTTGGCAGGACAGCGACTGCCAGGAGGGTGCCTGGCGGACGGTGGCCGAGGTGCCGAACAGCCGGCAGCGGCGTTACGTGTTGGGAATGGATTCCGTCACCACGGCGAAACTGCGGTGTGTCTTTACCGGCATGACCACGGTTGCCGAGGTGCGGGTGTACGACGAGCCGCCGGAGTTGGTCGAGATCGCCCGCCGCGTAACCGCGGCCCGCGCCCTGCCCGACGTTTCGCCCAGCTTGCCCTGGTTTCACAACGTGGACCCGCGAAAGCTGCCGGGCCTGGTGATCGACGCGAGCGAGGCCGAGCAGATCGGCGGCTGGATCCCATCGACCTATGCCGAGCCGTTCGTCCTGGACGGCTACCTGCACGACGGCAACGACGGCAAGGGCGAGAAATCCATCCGCTTCGTGCCCGAAGTGGCCCGCGCGGGCCGATACGAAATCCGCTTGTCGTACGTTCCTTATCCGAATCGCGCCCGCAACACCCCGGTGACGATCATCACGCCGACCGGTTCGAAGACGATCCGGATCGACCAGCAGCGCGTCCCGGAGATCGACCGCTTGTTCCATTCCTTGGGCACGTACGAGTTAGCCGCCGGTCGCCAGACCGCGATCCTGGTCGAAACCGCGGGCACCGACGGTTATGTCGTGGTGGATGCCGTGCAATTGGTCGAGCGGTAGCGCCCGGTCCAATGCTCCAGTCCGGTGTGACGCGTCGAAACACCAGGGCGACTGTTCAAGCCATCCAGCGCCGCCAATCACGGCACCCCGTACCAGAAAGACTGCGACGCGGGCGACACAATCCCCATCGGCAAATGGGCCGTCCCAATCTTCTTCCCATAAACAGAGGCGCCCGCCACCTTTGCAACCCCGTAGCACAGGCTGCCAGCCTGTGGACCTCGCAGCGATGTAGTGCACAATCGATCGTGCCGAAGGGGGTCGGGAGTCGTTTTCGGGTGACGATCATCCATATCAACAGATCCCTCGCACGAAAACGACTCCCGACCCCTTCCGCGTCCCCGGACAAGAAGAAGGAGTGGCACGGATCAAAAAGCATTGGGAAGGTGATCTCTCTCACGACCCGCAACGGCATAGAAACAAGCGAGGCTCGATACTACATCTGCAGCCTCAAACCCTCTGTAAAACGCTTTGGCGAAGCTGTCCGTGGACATTGGGGAATAGAAAACTCGTGTCACTGGGTATTGGACATGACGTTCGACGAAGACCAAAGCAGGATTCGAATGGACCACGGCACCGAAAACTTCGCTCTGTTGCGACGCCTGGCGTTATCTCTAATCAAACAGGACACTTCGCCGGAATCGGTTCGACGCAGGCGAAAGCGTGCCGGATGGAACGATTCGCGTCTCTTAAACATACTGAAGGGAAGGACTTAAGATGCGGTTGCCCTGGGTCAGACCCGAAGGCTCGGCTGGTCTTGCCTGCTTCCAGTGCGAGACCGTAAAATCAAGTCACATGACGGCGAATGGTCCCAAGTCGATTTTGGAATGGTCGCGATGGAAACCAATACACTCGATACTGAACTTTCGATCATGACACGTCTCGTGTCGCCCGAACAACCGGATTTCCCGCCGGACGTAGCCCGTGCCATCCTCTGCCTTTCGTTCCCTCAGCAAGACATGGATCGGATGAACGAGTTGGCCGACAAGGGGCAAGAATACCCGTTGACCGGGCAGGAATGCGTCGAAGTGGAGAGCTACCGCCGCGTCGGACACTGGTTGTCGATCATGAAATCGAAGGCACGCCGCTCGCTCGCCGTCGGCGATGTCGAGCCGTAGCCGCGAAGCATGAAACCGTCGATCCGTAAAGAGGTCTGGAGACGAGCGAACTGGCAATGCGAGTATTGTCAGATGCCCGAGACGGCCGACGAGTTACCGTTTCATCTGGACCACATTGTTCCCAAGAGACACCGCGGTACAGATGACCTGGATGACTTGGCGTGTGCCTGTTTCACGTGCAGTACGTTCAAAGGCTACAACATCTCGGGCTTTGATCAACACACCGGCGATCTGGTTCCTCTTTTCAACCCGCGATTCGACCAGTGGACGGAACATTTTAGTTGGAATGGCCCCGAATTGATCGCGTTGACCGCTGTGGGTCGGGTGACGCTGGATCTTTTGGGAATCAATCTTCCGTACCGAATCCGATTGCGTCAAACGCTGATTGACGAAGGCATATTCCCTCCCACGTCGTCTGCTTCCGTGGTATGATCGCTGGGACGTTCGTGTTCTGTTGAACATTTCCGCAGGCCAGCGGCCAATGCCGCTTACTTTGTAGCGGCACGGCGCGAGCCGTCCGGTATTACCGTCGGAAAACCGGGCGGCTTGCGCCGCTCCGCTAACAAAACGCCCCCAACTGCTCCCAAAGTAAGCGGCATTGGGCCAGCGGCCTCGGAAAGGGAAAATCGGTCTGGCCGCCGAGGTAACAACCATGACCACCTGCCTTACCATCCTCCACCTGTCCGATTTGCAGTTCGGGCGGAACCATCGGTATCCGGACGGGGAGCGGTCGTTTGACAGTTTGTATGCGAAATTGGCGGAGGATTTGGATCACTTGGCGGCCGAGCGGGGGTTGCACCCGTCGGTGATCGCGATCACCGGGGATGTGGCGGAATGGAGTCTGCCGGCGGAATATGCGGCGGCACAGGGGTTTCTGGAAAAACTGACGGCGAAACTGGCGGTTCCGCGGCAGCGGGTGGTGATCGTGCCGGGCAACCATGATGTGAACCGTAAACTGTGCGCGGGCGCGCGGCTGATGGCCGAAGGGTCGGGCGAGCCGTTCGAGGAGCCGTTCTTTGCCAAGTTCGGGAACTACCAGCGGTTCTTCAACCGGTTCTTCGAGGACGCGGGCCTGCTGTTCGCCGAAGAACATCTGTTCCACGTGGTGGTGTTGCCCGAGCAGAAGACGCTGATCACCGCGTTGAACTCGTGCATCCGCGAATCGGAACGCGACGAGGACCACTACGGCTGGATCGGCGTCGATCAGGCGCGGGCGGCGGTCCAGCGGTGCGAGCAGATCGATCCCGACGGCTCGTGGCTGCGGATCGCGGCGCTGCACCATAATTTTCTGGGGGCCAGCAACCTGGACCACGAGAATCTGCGCGACCGCGACGCGATCCTGCCTTGGCTGCAAAAGGGCCGCTTTGCCTTGGTCCTGCACGGGCACCGGCATATCGCGGGCGTCGAACAGTTCGGCCGCCATCCCGGCCCGCTGCTCCACATCCTGGCCGCGGGCAGCACGGGACTGGACGCCAAGACGCTGCCCGATCACCCAAACCAATACCAGATCGTCCAGATCGACAACCATCGCGAAGTGACCGTGGTCATGCGGCAGTATTCGGCGCGAACGTTCGGACTGACCGGCGAAGGCCGCTGGCTGCCCGATCCGCACGTCGATCCGTCGGGCGCGGTGCAGTTCGCATTGACCGCACCGGAAAGGGCGGCGGAACGCCGGCCGAAGGCGACCGGGATGCCGGAAGCGCGGAAGCGGTTCCTGGCCTATCTGAGCGAAGATCACCGCTATCTGCAGATGCGCGGATTCGGCGCCGATCTGCGGGTGCCGCTCGAACTGGAGCCGATCTACATCGCGCTGCGGGCGGTGCCCAGCCATGCCGAGATGGCTCGTTGCGGGCCGGACGACGACACCGAGACACCGCGCATCGAGGAATTGGAAATCGGCCCGGCATTGGACTTCGCCCACCAGCACGGCTACACCGGGCTGATCGTGCTGGGCGAACCGGGCAGCGGCAAGACGACGCTGCTGAAGTTCATCACGCTGTGCTTGGCTCAACAGACGCCCGCGGCCAAGTCGGGCATCGCTCCGAACCGGTTCCCGCTGTATCTGCCGCTGCGCGCGGTGACCGATTTCAAGGTCTCGCTCGAAGACGCGCTGCGGACCGTCTACCACGAGATCCAGAGCAAACTGCCGGGCGACTTCTTTGCCCGCGTGCTGGCCGACGAGCAGACCCGCTGCTTGATCATGCTGGACGGACTGGACGAAGTGGCCACGGCCGAGCGGCGGACCGAGGCGTTGGAGTGGATCGAACGCCAACGCAAGCTGTATCCGGGGCAACAATTGTTGGTCACCTCGCGGTTCGCGGGCTATCGCGGCGCGACGCGGTTGCCGGAGAACTACTTGGAACTGCACATCCGCGAGTTCCGCGACGAGGACGTACGGACGTTCGTCCGGCGGTGGTACCGGCAAGTCGAAACGCGGCAGCGAGGCGACACGGACCAGTGGCGCGGCTGGGCGCGCGGGCAGGGCGACGATTTGATCCAGCAGCTCTTTTCGGCCGAGAATTTGCTAGGCTTGGCCCGCAACCCGCTGTTGCTGCAATTGCTGTGCCTGCTGCACCGCACGCATGGCGCGATGCCCCAGCGGCGGGCGGAACTGTACGAAGAGTGCATCAAGGTGCTGTTGCAGAAATGGGACGAGGCCAAGGGGCTGGAGGTATTTCTGTCGGCCACCGAAGCCCGCCAGGTGCTGCGTCCGCTGGCGCTTTGGCTGCACCAGGAGGAAGGCCGCACGTACGCCGACGAGGAGGACGTGCGGCGCGTGCTCCGGCCGCATCTGGCCCGCGTCAAGCGCGAGACGCAGGGCCAGGCGGAAGAGCAGCTCGAACGCGTGCTGACCAGCGTCCGCGACCGCAGCGGGCTGTTCGTCGGCTTTGACGTGGCGCGCTACGGGTTCCAGCACTTGAGCTTCCAGGAGTTCCTGGCCGCCGAGGAGATCGTCAAGCTGGGCGAATCGAGCCGCTTGGTCGAGACGTTCGGCCGTCCCTGGTGGCGCGAGCCCACGCTGCTGGCCTTGGGCATGGACGATCCGCGGTTCCAGACGGCGTTGTTCGCGGAACTGGTTCCCAGCGCGCAGTGCGACCAGCATTTCGATTTGGCGCTGACTTGCGTCCGCGAGGCGTTGGCGCCGTGCGTGACGCCGTTCATCGACCTGCTGCGGGACCGGGCGGCGCCGTGGCAGGCCCGCTACCGCTGTGCGATGTTTCTGTTGGAGATCGGCGGGGCGGAAGCGATCACGGCGCTCGAAGCCGCGCTGGACGATCCGCAGCCCCAGGTGGCCGCCGCGGTGCGCGACGCGTTGACTCGATTGGGTCGGGTGCTGCCCGCCGTGGCGAAGGCCGCCGAGGCCGACATCCGCGTCAATGCCAAGGACGGGACGCAACTGATCCGCATCCCGGCCGGCCAATTCTGGATGGGCAGCGACGACGGTGCAGAAAACGAACGGCCGCGGCACCGGGTGGTTTTGGACGAGTTCTACATCGCCCGGCATCCGGTGACCAATGCCCAGTATGCCCAGTTTATGAAGGAGACGGGGCATAAAGAACCATATTACTGGGACGACAAGCGATTCAATCAGCCGAACCAACCGGTGGTCGGCGTGACGTGGCGCGACGCGATGGAGTACTGCCAGTGGGCCGGGCTGCGGCTGCCCACCGAGCGCCAGTGGGAGAAGGCGGCGCGAGGCACGGACGGGCGCACTTGGCCCTGGGGCAACGAGCCGCCTGACGAGCGGCGCTGCAACTTCAGCGGCAACGTCGGGGCCACGACCGAGGTAGGCAGCTACCCCGACGGCGCCAGTCCGTATGGCTGCCAGGACATGGCTGGTAACGTCTGGGAGTGGTGCGTGAGCAAATGGCGTGATTCGTACAAAGGGGAGCCGGACGATTCGATCGAGGGTGACGCGCTGCGCGTATTGCGCGGTGGATGCTGGTGGGACGATGCAAATGCCGTCCGTTGCGCTTTCCGCGGCAGGTCCGGTCCGAGGGACTGGCTCGACCTCAGGGGTTTTCGTTGCGTCCAGTAACTCTCCCTGGATGCTGATTTCCGTGTTCTGGATTCTGTCTTCTGATTCCTGAATCCTGAATTCCAAGCCGCGAAGCGGCGCGAAAATTTTTTCCGTTGCACCGTGACCTTGACGAGACGCCGATCTGCTGGAAACAAGCGATGCAAGCGTTCCCTCCTGCGCGGACACGCTAAAGCGTGAACTCCAACGGTGATGCCGAATCGCCTCGCGATCTAAGAGAATCGGACCGTACATCCGCCTTCTTGACATCCGCCGCGTTGTCCAGCTCATTCAGCGAATCAGCATGCCCGATTGGCCAATGAATGCAAATCTGGCGCACCTCTCCAACAGCGCGGCGTTCTCCGGGCCACCGAAACCGGTCGCGCGCGGGCATGATGGAGATTGCCATCGCTGCCACGGTCATTCGGGATGGTGCTGCGCGGCATGCGTGCCCGACAACGGGCATGCGCCCGACAACGGGCATGCGTACTGCATCTGGCGACCGTGAAGTCGGGACGTTATATTGGCCGTTGTATCTGCCGAGCCCAAACGATTCACTTAATATGAATCGGACGCAACGTTGTTCCCCCCTTTATCACACGCAAGGAGACACACCATGAGACTCAAGAATCTGACCAGGGCTGCCATGCTGATGCTGGCGATCGGTTGCTTTGCCGTTGGCGCTGGGGCCGCCGGCCAGGAGGACGGCTGGATTGCGTTGTTCGACGGCCAGGATCTATCGGCTTGGGACAACGGGGCCGGCGGGGCCCCGGGCGCGGGCTGGGTGGTCGAAGACGGCGCTCTGGTGCGTTCGAAGCCGGCGGGTTATGTCTGGACCAAAGAGAAGTTCGGTGATTTCGTCCTGGAGCTCGAATTCAAGACCGAAGGCAACAGCGGCGTGTTTTTCCGAACCGGCAGTCCTCGCGACTGTGTCCAAACCGGCTTGGAAATGCAAGTCGATCAGCCGAGGGACAACCCCAGCAAGCACAGCGTCGGGGCGTTGTACGACGCCTTGGCGCCCAGCAAGAATGCGGCGGTGGCCGGGTGGAACAAAGTCGTCATCACGTGCCGCGGCGGCAAGGTCGCCATCGACATGAACGGCGAGCGGATTATCGACGCCGATTTGGACCAGTGGGACCAGGCCGGCCAGAACCCGGACGGCACGAAGAACAAATACCGCACCGCCTTGAAAGACTTCCCCCGCGAAGGCCACATCGGCTTGCAGGAACACGGCGCGGTGGTCGCCTATCGCAACATCCGCGTCAAGCCGCTGAAGTAGTGCGGCACGCCGTCTTTCATCGCTGCCAAGGATGCTGCGGACCGCGTGGAGGTTACGGGACGGCGCGATAGGATCCGAAATGGTCGGCGGGGATGGCGTCCAGGCGGTCGGCCGAGCCGGGGAGCCGCCAGCCGAGTCGGATCGCGCCGCCGGATTCGGCTTTGTAGAAGTGCAGGATCTTGAAGTAGCAGGGCTTGCCGGCTTCCAGCGCGGTACGCGGCGACGTGGCGGCTTGACCAGGCTGGTTCGCCACGATCTCCTGCAGCGTGTCTTGGACGGGCCCGGATCGCTGCAGGTACAGCGTCGCTTGGCCGCTGGCCTCCAACTGCAGCGTATAGTCGCCTCGCTCCGGCGGAAAGAGAAAGCCTTGAATGCACGCCAGGCAGTCACCGCTGCCCACCGGAGCGAGGTACGAAAGCGTTTCTTCGATCGTGCTGGTTTGATCCGGCTGGTTCCGCAGCGTTGATTCCCATTGGATCCGCGATGTGGCCGGCGAGACATCGACCCATGTTTCGCAAACCAATTTGCCGTTGGGCTGTCGCGGCGGCATGGGCGGCGGCTGAAAGCTGCCGTCGACCAGGGCTTGGAAATCCGCACTGCCAAGCCGGTAGTCGAAGACGCGAAGATCGTCCAGCAGGCCGGACACGCCCGTGACGATTGTCCGGCCCCAGGACGCCGGGGTGGTTTCCGCGTATTGCTGAAATCCGCGATGCGCGCCGTCGACGTAGTAGTGCAGCTGCCGAAACCGCGCCGAGTAGGACAGGCCCAGGTGGACCCAGGAGTCCAGGCTGGTCGACAAGTCGACGTCTCGAAATCCTCCCGTCGTCTCGTCGGTACTGGGCCCCGGCAGCGGTTTGCGGCCGCCGATCTCCACGCACGGAAATCCGCCCCGAACGAACAGCACGGTTTGCTCCCCACTGACCAACGTTCCATCTCCCGCTGGCAGGCTGGCCAGATTCATCCACAAGCAAAACGAGAACTCGCTGGCGTCATTCAGAATCGGGGCGCCGACCTCGAACCGCAAGTCCGGGGAAAACTGGAGTGCTTGACCGACACGACCGGCGACATAGTTCGCTTCGCCGAACGCGAGGCCGTCGTGACGAAGCCCCGTCCTGTCCCCGGTGTCGTTGTCGAACGGCCAGTGGGCGACCAGGCGGCCAAAGCCGCTGGGGAACCCGCCCGCTGCGGCCGCCTGGAGATCAGCGTCCGAGGGCGGCTCTGCAACGTGCGGCGACTCCCGGGGCGGCACCTCCGGCACGGGACGTTCCTGGAACTGCGGCAGACTGGCAGCAGCGGGCTTTGCGTTCATCGTCTGGGCGGGCAATTCGGGCGCAGCAGGCGGCAAGAAGTCATTCGGCGGCGGCTCCATCGCCACGGCGGGGGCGGACTTGGCGGGGCCTGGCAGGACCGGGGCGGCAGCTTCGCGTTGCCAGCGCGGCCGGTACTCGCGATGTACCCCGTTGACCAGGGTGATGCTGTCAAACACCTCCTGATACCCCTTCCGCCGCAAAATCAGCCGATGCCGACCGGCTTCCAGGGTGAATTCCGATTGTGGCGGCAAAGGCTGAGTTTGGTCGTCAAGCAAGAATTCCGTGACCTCCTCGCGTTCCTGTTCGGTCAGCACCAGCGTCAGGACGGGCCGCGACGATGCACTCCGCGCGGTGCCCTTGCCGGCAGTTGCCTTTGCCCGACTGTCATCGCCCGTCGACGGGAGAAACAGCAGCGCGAGCAGGCCCACGATCATCCCCAGCGCAACCAAACCGGCTGCGGCAAGGTACATCTGCCGATTCGATGAACGCCGCGAACCGACCGGCCGTGCCGTGTCGCGGT